>Ga0137307_101336_pt1 | contig 22523 bp, 24 predicted proteins | sample NAcewD2O_March_2_FD_97180 | JGI IMG/M metagenome (GOLD analysis project Ga0137307, IMG submission 97180) | Mouse cecal microbial communities from Vienna, Austria - N-Acetylglucosamine amended D2O_March | ecosystem: Host-associated > Mammals > Digestive system > Large intestine > Cecum | place... | reverse complement strand
ACAGGTGGAATGAAAGGTGGAAACCCATACACTCTCCGAGCCGAATCCCACCATTTTATCAATACGTTCCCGCATCTCCCCCGCCGCTTTATTGGTAAATGTAATTGCCATAATATGCCAGGGATTCACACCCCGTTCTCCAATCAGATGAGCAACTCTGTGGGTCAGCACTCTGGTCTTTCCGGAACCGGCTCCTGCCAGAATCAGCAGAGGCCCTTCTGTGTGCAGCACAGCCTCCTGCTGCATGGGATTTAACTTATCGTACATACTCATATTCTTTCCTCTCAACTTCAAACGTATGTTTATTATAGTAAATATTCTTCTACATTTCAACCTGTTTCCGGCTATATTTCAGAAAAACTCACAAAACACTTGTTATCTGGTTTTTAATACTATATAATGTACTTTGAGGTGAAACAAATGACAATAGATGAAAAAGATTTACTGAACAGTATCCTGGAAAGTCTGGCACGTATTGATTACATCAAGCCGGAAGAACTTCCCAACATAGATTTATACATGGATCAGGTCACTACCTTTATGGACGCTCAGCTCTCCGTATCCAAGCGCCGCCCGGAAGACAAAGTTCTTACCAAAACAATGATTAATAACTATGCCAAGAACAACCTGCTTCCGCCCCCGGTAAAAAAGAAATATTCCAAAGAACATCTGCTTGCTCTGATATTTATTTACTATTTTAAAAATATTCTGAGTATCGGCGATATACAGGCCATACTGAATCCTGTCACCGAACGCTATTTTGCCTCAGATTCACAGCCGAATCTGGAAGACATCTATTCTGAGGTGTTCCGCCTGGAAGAAGCTGAAATACGGAACCTGCAGAAAGACATTACCAAAAAATACCACACCAGCCAGCAGACGTTTTCTGACACTTCCCCGGAGGAAAAAGAATCTCTGCAGCATTTTGCTTTTATCTGTATGCTGAGCTTTGACGTCTATATCAAAAAGCAATTAATTGAAAAATTAATCGACGCAAAGAGTGGGAAACACGAGAAACCCGCCGGAAAACATTCCAAAGCTCCTGAGAATAACTGATTTACCGTGAGGATGCGGCAAAATAAGAAAGTATTTCCATATGCAGGAATACATGTGGATAATATCACAGCTGCCTGTTGCGGCATTTCTCATTTGCAGCACCCTCATTCCATTTTTCCGCAGATTCTTACGCTCTGTCACGCTCCGGATTCCTTTTCTTCTGTTCCCATACCTGTCCTGGCAAACACCATATCATACCCGTCATTCCCATAATTCAGAGAACGATTTACTCTGCTGATGGTCGCTGTGGAAGCCCCTGTTTTTTCGGCAATATCCAGATATGTTTTCTGAGCCCGAAGCATTCTTGCAACTTCAAAACGCTGGGATAAAGACAGCAGTTCATTTACCGTACATACATCTTCAAAAAATGTATAACACTCCTCTTTATTTTCCAGACTTAATATTGCTTCAAATAAATGGTCTACGGCTTCTGTCCTTAATTTTTTGCTCATATACCCTTCTCCTTTATGTATTACTTCTTTTATAATCATATCTTATAAATAATCCTGTAGTGATTTTAACATACTAAAGTCTTGAAGTAAACACATATTTTCATGTTTTCTTTTATTCTGTATATACTCTGTTAAGATACCCTTTCAGAAGTTCGCTGTGAAAATTCACCACCAGTTCTTCCGGAAATTTTACCATATCCAGCATCTTCCTTGCATACCCATGTTCTCCCACCTGTACATCCACATGGGCATCTGAATCCATCACTACCGGCACCTCATATTCTGCACACAGGCCCAGCATTTTCTGATATCGTTCCACCGGATCACCCCGAAAACTTCCGGGAGACAGAGAGGCATTGTTCACTTCCAGAAGAACATGGTATTTCTTTGCTCCCTGAACCAGCCTTTCATAATCAACAGGATAACGCTCGTCATCCGGATGGGCAATAATATTGACATAAGGATTTTTCATGGCTCCGATATATGCATCTGTATTTTCCTCCCTGGTACCTGACACATAACAGGGTGTGTGGAGGCTGGCCAGCGTCAGATCCATGCCCTTCAATATATGTTCCGGCAAATCCACATGCCCCTGATAATCCAGAATATTCAGTTCCGCCCCATACAGCACCGTCATATTCCCATGTTTTCTGGGCAGTACCCGGAAATTCATAAAATACATGTTATGACAGCTTCCGGGCATGGCAGGCGCATGTTCTGTCACTGCATAGATTTCAAGTCCTTTTTCTTCCGCCGCCCTTATCATTTCATTTCTTGTATTATAAGCATGTCCGCTCATAATCGTATGGGTATGCAAATCTACTTTATCCAACATATCATTCCTCTTTTCCAGCTCCTGTCTGCTTTTGTTTCTGCTACTATTCTAGCTGTTTTATCAGAAAATTGCAAGCAGGCCAAAGCAGAGATATCACCGGATTCAAAGACTTTGCACACACTTTTTTCCTTTTCACATATTTTATAAAAAAGAAAACTGCATATAATTATGGAGGAAATTATGAAAAAAAATTTATCACGCTTTATGGCACTGGCTTTATGCCTTACCGGGGCTCTGATGGCCTTTGCAGGATGCGGAAATCCAAAAAAGGCAGACAGCAAAAACACTGTGACCGACGTAACCTTAAATGAAGTGGCTCATTCCATCTTCTATGCTCCCATGTATGTCGCCATCGAGGAGGGCTATTTTAAAGAAGAAGGCATTAATCTGGAACTGGTTACGGGTTTCGGCGCCGATAAAACCATGACTGCCGTTCTCTCCGGCGAAGCTGACATTGGATTTATGGGACCGGAAACCACAGTCTACACCCGCAACGAAGGTTCTGACGACTATGTTGTTAATTTTGCCCAGCTTACTCAGCGCGCCGGCAACTTCCTGGTGGCCCGTGAGGAACTCCCGGATTTCACCTGGGATGACCTGCGTGGAACAGAAGTACTTGGCGGAAGAAAAGGCGGTATGCCGGAAATGGTATTTGAATACATTTTAAGGCAGAACAACATAGACCCTGCGAATGATTTGTCCATTGACCAGAGTATTGATTTCGGCTCCACTGCAGCGGCATTTTCCGGCGGAAAAGGAGATTTCTCCGTTGAATTTGAGCCGGGAGCTACTGCACTGGAAAAAGAAGGAGCCGGCTATGTGGTCGCTTCCCTCGGCGTAGATTCCGGTTATGTCCCCTACACTGCTTTCAGTGCAAAATCCAGCTATATGGAAAAACACCCCGACGTGATACAGAAATTTACCAACGCTCTGCAAAAGGGGCTGGAATACACCCTTTCCCATACACCGGAAGAAATTGCAGAGGTAATCTCTCCCCAGTTCAAAGAAACAGATATGGATACGCTTACTACCATCATTTCCAGATACCATGAACAGGAAACCTGGAAAGAAAATCTGATTTTTGAAGAATCCGCTTACAATCTGCTCCTGGATATTCTCTCTGAATCGGGAGAACTGACTGACCGCCCTGCTTACAAAGATTTAATTGATTCCTCCTTTGCAGAAAAAGCTGCAAAATAATATGTAACATATCATACAGGAAAGACCCCGTCACCATAAGCGTGAAAGTGTCTTCCTGTATGATAAAATTAAAAATACGCCGGGTTTTCGCCTCCGTTTCTGTCGTTGCCTGTCAGTTCACATTGTCCGAAAATCAGCCTGACAGCCTGCAGCGTGAAAATCGGACCTGAAATTCCTGATTTGCCTTCTGTCCAAATTTCCAGCTTCCATCTCCTGTTATCCATTCCTGCGCATCCTGTATATCTTCGTGAGTGAATTTCCAGACTTCCACAGGTGTTTCATTGCTGAGAATACGCTGCAGATATGCATAATGTTCCGGCTCTCTCCAGGCTGAATTCTTCTCCAGGGTATCCAGATATTTATCTGAAATATAACGGACATAGTACCTGGGCAGTTCTGCCACCAGGGCATCCTCATCCATTACCCTGAGTTTCACCGTCCTGTATGTAGTTTTCCGATAAGCATCCGTCACCTCATAAATAATATCAAACTCTGCTCTGGCTTCTGTCTGCATTTTCAGAATCTGCGAATCAAAATCCTTCAACTGCAGTTTCCCGGTCAGATTCCCGTCTTCCACATCTTCTGCCGAAGCGCGCTCCACAAGGATATCCGCTGTAATCTCTCCGCGATTCGCCTCTTCTTTCAGATAATAAAAAATTTCTTCGCTGTGAATTTCCGGATAATTGTTATATTTTACTTTCACCGGAAATTCTTCCTCCGTAGTATACCCGTTACTGTCGGTAACCGCAAATTTTATGCGTACCGTAATGGTTTCATCCTGCTCCAGTTTCAGATAATAGGTATCCAGCAGAAAGTCTTCCGGAACGTCCTCATCGTATACTTTCTCATAAGCCTCCTGGCTTCCGTTTTCTGATTTGGGATACGTAATTTTTACAATTCTGATTTTATCATTCAAATCCGGATAATCCGGATGATTTTCCCTGCAATTGTCTTCTTCGTCATGGGCAGTCAGACAGGCCGTCAAATCCTCTTTTGTGACATCTTCCCCCTCATAGAATTCCAGACTGCTGCCCGGTGTTACCACAATCGTGGGAAACGCATTCCATTTTGCCAGAAAATTAAGATACAGGGATGGAAAAACCGCCTGCTTATTTCCCGGTGCCAGAACTGAATCCACAGGCTGATACGTTGCAGCCGGTTCCAGAGTCCTGTCCGAAACACCATGCACCCCTTCTGCTTCTTTGTAAATATGTGCTGCAACGTCCTGATGATGTTCCTGATATAATTTGTTCTGAGACAGATTCCATCCCTCAAAACAGTATTTTACCCGGCAGTCATAAGGCTTCCCATCCTGTGTATATTTCCTCTGATTTTCTTCCCTGGCAAATTCATTTTTCCGGAACTGGTAAAGATTCTCCATGGAAATTCCATATTCTATCATATTGGTTCCGGAAGTAGCTCCGTTGCCGCTGTAGGCCATATTGATATCCCGATATCGGAAATAGCGGTATACAACGCCCGGCCCCTGTATGTTTTTAAGGTTGGAACAGCCTGTATACTGATACAGGGGATAAGAGGTATCCTCTGTTCCCCAGGCAGTCCCGGCAATTTCTTTCCCCTGGGCCGCTTCTTTTTTCTCTTTATCTCCCAGTTTTACAAGGGTACGAAAACGCCCGTTTTTGAAATATACCGCCCGTTGAAACTGTATCGTTCCCTGTGCGGTCACCTGAAGCTGATATGCAGCCCCTTCCTGCGGCACCATGGATAATCCGGCTGTCTGCGATACTCCGGCAAAAGCGGAAGCAGAACTGCCTCCGGCCTCAGACTGAAACTGCCCGATTTTTGTTCCGGCAGGCAGGCCGATAAGAGATACCGTCACATCTGGCTGTCCGGTCTTTGCCGTTACCTGTCCCCGTTCCTTATCCCAGGACAGCAGCACACCTGTGTATTCTCTGGCATCTCCTGCTGTTTTTTCAAAATCACAGGGGACGTCCGCGTAATCTTCGCAGGAAATCAGAAAATTATATCGCGCATACCATATAGCGTCACCCAGTTGCCGGTAATCTGCAATTCCGGCCGCTGTCAGTTTGCCGTCTGCCGCAATCATCTGAGTGCCGCCGACAGGAGCATTATCGTATCCCTGAAACACATATCCTGTTTTTCGTGGAATTTCAATGCTTCCCGTCTGCTCTCCTTCTTTCAGAATACTGGTACACTCCGGGTTCAGATACCAGCCATGTTCATATTTTTCATAAACATTCCCCGTTCCTAGAGTCTCCGGAGTATCAAGACGCCTGTCAAGAGTAACCGTGTATATATTCGGCATCCATTGGGCATATAGGGTGACCACTCCATTTTGTATTTCCGTAAGATTTTTCACGCTCTGTCCGCTTTGATAATACCTCCCAAATGTCTGCATCCCCCATCCCAAAAAGGTATAGCCAGGACGGCTGAACTGATTGCTTTTCAGGGTAAACGGCTTATCATAGACTGCGGACTGGTCTTCCATGGTTCCGCTTCCTCCATTGGCGTGATATCTCACCGTATATTTATTCGGAACCATCTTAAAACCAAACACAGAATTATGGTATTCCCCGGAAGCTCCATAGTTGGTGATTCCTGTATTATTGGTATCTATGGCAAATTTAAAATATCCGTCTCCCGTCCAGGACGCCTCTCCTTCTTTCAGCTTATCATCCGGTTTCTGTATCCGCTTATTTTCCTCTTCAATGTCAAACCCCTCCAGATCCTCATAAATGCTGTTATCAAACCGAATCTGATATCCCCGGTAGCCATACAGGAATTTTCCGCAAAGTTTAAAATAATATCCATTGTTGTGGGCGGGAACACCTGCTGAACCAAGAATGGGAGAAGCGCCTGCGCCGTTCTGCGCGGTTTTTTCCCATTTCTTTCCCGATTCAACATCAAAGGAAAATGGATCATGCAGCTTTATCACAGTATCGGTGGTCCATTCCCAATTGTCAATATTGGAAATATCCCCTTTCTGATTTTTCAGATACCGCAGACTCCAGGAAATATTCTGACTCTTATAGGAAGAAAGGGATTTCACACCCATATTAATCCTGTACCATCTTCCCTTTTCCACTTTATCGCCTTCTTTTCTCAGAAATATATAGAAATGGCCTTCTTTCTTCCTGTAGTCCTGCTGCTCTGCATAATATTCCTCCTTTGTATTATACCGTTCAGCCGAAATCACTTCCTTTTCTGATAAATCCGGCATTTTCTCTTTCCCTTCCGGATTCTGTTTTTCTTCTGTCCGTTCTGTCTCTGATTCCGAGCTGACCTCTGTTTTTTCTGTCTTCAATTCCCATTTTTCTTCCGTCAGTTCTGATTGCGGTTCCTGGCTTTTTTCCGCCCGTTCTGCATCCGGCTCCTTCTCAGATTTTTCTTCCATATTTTCCTGCTGCCTTTGTCCGCAGTTCGGATATGCCTCTGTCATTTCCGCAGATTTCAGATTCCCTGTCATCAGCACAAATGACAACAGTATACAGGCAATTCTCAATCCCGTTACCTCCTTTATTTTTATTCAAATACAGCGTCCAGTATCAGATTTTCTTCTACTGCTGCATGGGCCGGATCCCATTCCTGGCTCTCTCCCTGTTTCACCCAGCAGCGAAATGTCTTACCATCCTTTTTGGGTGCTTCCGGCAGAACAACTGTGCCGCCTTCATACAGAGAATACCTGTCATACACTTCCCCCTCTGACAGAAATGTCACGGTATGGTACGCCCTCTTTTCGGAATATTCTTCCAGAATCACAGATTTCCGGCAGACAGCTTTCTTCTCATTCCCCAGAATATTCCGATATGTCTCTGTAATTCTCACATCCAGAACTCCCCGCTTTGCATCCGCACTCAGAATCTCCACCTGCAGCTCGGAATCCGATTCCACCTGCAGAAGCAGAAGCTGATTAAACCGGGCAACCAGCTCCTGCGGTGATTCCGGGCCATTCTCTTCTTCATTCTGCAGTTGTTCCAGGGCCTGTTCAATAGCCGTATTCAGTGATGTTTCCATTTCATTTTCCCGCACATGCTTTCCGCTGACTGCCAGTGTAATTGCCAAAACCAGCATTGCCAGAACGGCCAGTGCCAGGCCATATACCGTCTGTTTCATATTCCTCCCTGCCTGTAGTCTGTCAGCAGTACAAATTTCCTGACCGCAGATTTTCTCTGCCCGTCTGTGGTCTTAAGTTCCAGCAGATACATGCCCCGCTCAGAAAATACCATTTTATGTGCTGCCCTGTCATAACAATCCATTCTGTCGTTTCCGTGTTCATCCTGAATATCCAGCACTTTAATCTCCGTCTGTATTCCCTCTGCATCCCTTCCCTCAAACACCTGGGCAATTTGGATTTCCTCCCCTGGTTTCCAGATTTTGGAGGTTCGGCGGATGATTTCAGGAGATTTGCGGCTGCAGATTTTCTTTATTTCTCCGGAATCTGCATAATCCTCATAACGTTCTTCCGGAACATCCATATGTTCTCCCAGCCTGTCCGAAAATGACAGGGCAGACAGAACCGAATATAATGCCGCAAATATCAGTCCGGCCAGCAATATTCCTGCCATGATTCTGTAACTTTCTTTCATTTCAGCTCCTTCTTAACAAATACTCCGGGAAAAAGACAGAAGCATCTCGTATAAACCTGCTCCGCCCAGTACAAATTCTGCCGCCATTCCCGCTATTACCACAGCCGCCGTTCCGCCCAGCAGTATTCCTGCATATTCGTCTATGATTTCTCTCATATCAGTTCCTCCGCTTCCTTTCACTTTATCGTATCACACAACCATCGTTAATATATAACAGAAAATTCCCACAAAACCGCCTCCGGCAATCGCATAGACAATGGAACCTCCGAATTCTTCCAAAATTACTTTCATACTGCCTCCTATCTTGCAAATCCCCGTATTTCATGATCAGATACCAGATTTAACACAGGGATGGCATAATCAAAAGAAAGTATCACTTCTGCCATCTGCTGCCTCTGCTCCGTATCATACACCAAATCTGCAACTGTCAGTTCATAACCTCTGCTGACTGCCTGACTCTGACAGGCCGCAATCACACCGGGATTAAAGTTACTGCACTCAATTTCACTGATTACATCAGCATGATAACTTCTGGCTGCCGCTGCCTCCATTCCCGCTGCCACCACGCCGATTCCCACAAGCCCCATCAGCATCAGAAAAAACAGCCCCAGATACGTTTTCAATACCTGCCCCATCTTCTCCTCCTTTCGCTCAAAGCTGCATCTGTCCCAGAAACACTATCATAAATACCACCATATTGACGATGGTATGAAAAGATACGGTAACCTGAGGAAGATAAAAAACGCCATTGATTCCCGCAAGATTTTTCTCATTGGTAAATTTTTCCGCCTTGTCCAGCATTTTGCTGTTGCGCTGTACCAGAATCCGTATCTGGGCCTGCGCATCCCCGCTTCCTGACTCTGAAATCGCATAGAGCATTTTCATGGAAGACTGCACCGAAGAAAGCTGAAATTTTGTCAGGAAATTCAGATAAGGTTCCATGGAATCCGGCTTTCTTTTCAGATTATCCGACAATATCTGCAGCTCTTCTCTCAAAACTGCCGGAGCATGTTCTATGGTCTTTTCTATGGAGACCTGTACATTATTTCCCTGCATCAGCAATGCCATTTCCATAAGCCATGCCGGAAATACACGATTAATTTCCTTTACTACCCGGTCGTATGCCAGCCGATAACCCATTTTATGCTGGTTGGCCAGAATCCCTCCTGCTGCCGCAGCCAGCAATGCCCCGGCGGAATGCCCTGACAGCCAGATAACAAAACTGACGGTAAAAAAACCGCCGCCCAGAATCAGGCTCTTTTTTCGCTCCGTTTTTTCATCAAATTCCATCACCATATGATAATACCGGAACCATTTTTCTTCCTCTTCCGGATTGTCCTGCACCATCCAGCTTCCGGCAATTTCCCTGCTGGCTCTCCGGAATATCAGAATATTCAGCAGCAGATAAATGGTCGTGCTGATTTGAGTAACCGGATGCTCCACAATGGCATACTGTTCCGGCATGGAACGATACACACTGTGAAAAATAACAGCCAGTATCATGGTCACTGCCAGAGAAAAAATGACTCTGGTACGGGCTGCCCTTTTATCCTCCTGCAGCAGAAGAACATTGTCCGCCCATACTGCCTTATCCTGCAGCAGCAGGTCTATTCCCTCGCTACAGGAGCCGCCGTTGCTTTCCACCATCCGCAGATACTCATGAATGGCCGGCAGGCGGCTGGCAGGATACTCCTGTTCAATCAGCGCAAAGGCCTCACGGTACAGCTCCCGCTGATACTTTCCCTGCTCAATATAATCCACAGCCTGGCCAATTACCATATGCATCCGCCCGCTCCCGAACAGGGCCCAGGTATCTTTCAGGGCACTGATAATCTTCTGATTCGCACGGAAGGAATACAGAATCTGCTCCATATAGTCCGACACATCCAGAAAACGTTTATGCTCGTACCTCTGTTTATATCCGTCCAGAATCAGAAACGGCAGGATTCCGACACATACCAGCCCGGTCACCACCACAAAATACCAGCGCAGAGAAAACAGCATACCGCACCCTGTAATTCCTGCCGCAGCAGTCAGAACAAACAGCACATACCTCCCCATGGAAAAATGATAGCCATAACTGTCAATCTGTTTCTGCAAATCTGCAGGATGGAACAGATAAGAGAATCCCGTCCTGCGGGAATAATTTTTCTTCTTTTTCAAATTCTGTTTCATACTTCCTTCCCTTCTGCCTTCCTGGCAGTTCTTACCAGTTCCACATCCAGAGGTTCGTAAGGACATGTTTCCGGACATTGAAAAGGTTCTGAAATTCCGGCCCGCATCATCCGTTTTAATATATCCCCCGGAATATTTTTGGAAATCAGTTTTCCGTCTTCCACCAGCATATAAATGGCGTTCCGGCCATTCAGGCGGTCGTAAAAACACATCTGGTCAATATACCGCTCCAGCATCCCATATTCGTTTTCATACTGCCTGAGCAGTACGCCCACGCTGATAAACTCATAAATATAATTTTCCAGCCGGTCCGCATCTCTGGAGCGTCCAATCATATTCATAATCCGATCCGGCAGATTACGCAGATCATCCAGGTGCAGAGTGGTAAACCCGTACACTCCGGTAGACCACTGCTCTAACAGATACTGCACCTCTGTGGACCTGGCTTCAGACAGAATAATCCATTTCGGATTCTGTCTGAGACAGAGCTTAATCGCATCCGTATAGCTCAGTTCTTTACTTACCTGCAGTTCCACACAATCGTTTTCCGGGTTGATTTCATGAAAATGCATTTCCAGATTATCCTCAATGGTAATTGCCCTCTGATTTTCCGGAATAAAACGGGAAAAGAATTTGGCGCATTCTGTCTTTCCCACTCCCGGCTCTCCGCAGAAAGCAAAATTCATTTTCGCTTTCACACAATTGATTAAAAGGCTTAAAACCTCTATGGAACAGTAGCCGCTTTCCAGCATACTTTCTACGGTATGCCGCACTTTGGGCAGAGATTTGCGTATACAGATACTTCGGCCTGACACTGCCGCTGACTCATGCACAATGCTGATTCGAAGTTCATTTGTCTCTGCTTCCAGTACATTACTGGCTCTGTTAAAGGGCTTGTTCACCCGATTTGCAATCCGGTGGGTAAATCGTTCCACAAATTCTTCTGTTACCTCTGCTTCAGCCCGGTACCTTCCCTTTTTCAAATCGGCAATCCACAGTGTTTTCCCGTTATAATCAATATCTGTCACATTTTTATCCTGAATATAGGGATAAAAAGGACCAAATTCTGCCTCTGTTAATTCCCAGCTATATTTCATTATTCCTCCAATCTGTTATTATGGAACAGAACCTGCTGCAAAATATGAAGATTCCGTATGATATACCTGGCGTATAGCCGCAGGTCCGTAATATATTGTGACAATCCATTATTTTGCAGCAGTCCCGTCTCAGCCGAAGAAGTTCAGTCTGACCTTTCGGCAAAACATTCAGGCACACGATGGGATTCAGGACATACCTGTTTTTGCAAATAATTCACTGATCATTTTTGCAAAAGCAGTATGCACCGGCCCTTCGGCTGCCAGCAAAAATCCCACTATTGCAATCAGAGCAACAATGGCAACTGCTGTAACAATAATGCCGCTGTATTCCTCGAAGATTACTTTCATACTTATTCCCTCCTTTCTGCGGACAGAATAATCCACGATTTTGCTGTACATTTCATGCATTGGTAATCGGCGAAATAAAATGCCAATTGATTAAGAACAACTGTCTGTCATTCCTATGCAGAAAATAAAAGATTGTGATGTGCCGGCAAAGAAATTACCGGCGGTAAGATAATAAAGTAATAAGTTGTAACCAGAATTGCTTCTGTGATGGTATTGTAACTCCTGATTCCGGAAATTGCAATTAGGCACTATTAACAAAATTTTTCTGCCGAAAAAAAGCCCTGGGAAAGGAAATCCGCTTTCCACAAGGCTTTTTGCATGTCAAAAGGCTTTATAAATTTTCTACTTTTTTCACTGCTTCTTCCAGGTAAGGATTCTCTATTTTATGGAAATTTCCTTCATCTGCCAGTCTTGCATACTCCGGCTCCAGAGGCATTCTGCCCAAAACCGGCAAATCAAGTTCCGCTGCCGCTTCTTCCAGATGGCTCTCCCCGAATATTTTTATTTCCGTTCCGCAGTCCGGGCATTTCAGAAAACTGTAGTTTTCCACAATGCCAAGTACCGGAATATCCATCATTCCCGCCATATTGATTGCCTTTTTCACAATAAGCTGCACCAGTTCCTGCGGAGACGTTACAATTACAATCCCGTCCACCGGAAGAGACTGGAACACGGTCAGGGGGACATCCCCGGTTCCTGGAGGCATGTCCACAAACAGGTAATCCAAATCTCCCCAGTACACATCATGCCAGAACTGTTTTACGGTAGATGCAATCACCGGCCCGCGCCAGACTACGGGAGACTCCTCATCATCCACCAGCAGATTCAGAGACATGATTTTCGTACCGTCCTGGGCAGGTATGGGAAACAGACCCATATCATTTCCTTCTGCCGGCCCGTGAACTCCAAACATTTTCGGAATGGAAGGCCCGGTAATATCCGCGTCTAAAATTCCCACTTCATATCCCTGTTTTCTCATTGCTGCCGCCAGAGATGCGGTAACAAAAGATTTTCCCACACCTCCTTTGCCGCTTACAACGCCAATTACTTTTTTCACACTGGAAAAGGGATTCAGTTCCTCCAGAAAACTCTGAGGCGTACCTCCGTTCTGACTGGGACATCCTTCGCAACTTTCTCTTGAACAACTCGATGCACTGCTGCATTCCTTATTCTCTGCCATTCTGATTCCTCCTGTAACATAAATTTCTTTTCATTTTGATTAAAATGCTGTCAGATTTATTAAATTTCATGCCCAATATTATGCCTGCATACGGTCTTTCCATTTCTTCCGTTCCACCAGGCGTCCCATACAAAATGCAATAATTCCAACGCCAATTCCTGTCTGAACGCAGAACAGCAGGCTTTCCACTTCTCCCGGCAGTTCTCCGCCAATCAATGTTTCCAGTACAGGCGTAAACCAGGGCTCATAATCCTCCTGAATCCCTTCCACTACCTGGCTTCCCGCATCATCCGAACCGCCAAACTCCGCTCCCTTTAAAGCCAGTAACGGTATTACTACCAGCAAAACTGCCGCCGCCAGAAGAAGTATCATAATCTTTTTATCTGTCTTTTTCATTTTTATCCCTCCTGTACCTTTTTTCTCCCGGAAGTTCCTTTCTCCAGATATCCCACACTTTCCAGTTCCGGCCGGGCATAATTTTCCAGTGTAATAATAATCACCGTGGTGAGAAATCCTTCTATCAGTGCAAGGGGAATCTGGGTTGGAGCAAAAACACCCAGAAATTTTCCGGCAGACGCCAGAACACCGCCCTGCTCGGAGGGATACGCCAGGGCCAGTTGGAAGCTGGTCACACAATAGGTAAAAAGATCCCCCAGCGCCGCCGCCAGAAATACGCTGACTCTGCGGTTTACCTTACACTTTCTGCACAGTCCGTAAACGCCCCAGGACAGCACAGGCCCCGCAATGGCCATGGAAAAGGTATTGGCTCCCAGACTGGTCAGCCCGCCATGGGCAAGCAGAACCGCCTGGAAAATCAGCACGATAATGCCCAGTATACTCACCGCACCCGGTCCGAATAAAATGGCTCCCAGACCTGTCCCGGTCATATGGGAACAGCTTCCGGTAACAGAAGGAATTTTCAGAGAAGATATTACAAAAATAAAAGCCCCCGACATGGCCAGTATGGTAATGTTCTTCCGATTCTCTTTCAGTTTGTTCCGAATGGAAAAAAATCCTCCTGCCAGAAAAGGTATGCACACAATCCCCCAGGCAATACAGAATCCTATGGGCAGGTATCCCTCCATGATATGCATGGCGTTTACTTCAGGCGCCACTGCGAATCCCGCTGCAAAGGCAGTGAGCATTATCAATAATTTCTTCTGTTTCTCTGTCATATTCCTTCTCCTTTTCTGCTGAATAACAAACAGGCAGCTGCGAAACAATAAACTTCATCTCTGCGAACTGCGCATACTATTTTTATCTTATAGGAAATCTATATGATTTAGTGCTTCACAGTGGAACAGTATTTCCTGTAAGATAAAAAAATACCGCATTTCCTGCATTTCGTACAGCAAACCGGTATCATCTGCAATTTCCCGTTCTCACACAGAAAACCGCACCTGGATAATCCATTCCGAAAAACCTTTTCCCGGATATCTTTCGGAACGGGTAATCTGCAACCAGTTATCTCTCGTAACTATTTGCATTCCCTTACAAAAGGCAGGTCTTCTGACTCAAGTTTCTGCATTTTCTTTCACCTTCCCGGTTTCCCAGTGGTATCTGACAATGTATCTGAACCATACGCTGTCTGCGAAAGAAAACTCCGCTTTTACAGTGGCGGGACCGTATGAGATTCACACTCATTTCCCTATTATCCTGCAATCCTGCAGGCACCTTCCGTAATTATATTTTCTGATACTGAATATCTCTCAGTATTTTATAATCATATCACGGCAGCAGAAAAATGTCCAGAACTTTTCTTTCTCTCCTCCGGGCCAGGGTAACAATGCGTAAAAGCAGAATTACGGAACATCAAAATAAGGGCTTCCAATCATTAAATCTTCTGCCAGTATATCTGCAAATTCTGCCACTATCCGCTTTTTTTCCTCCCAGAATTTTCTGGCTTTTTCCGTCACCATAGGATTCACTTCCTTTTTGTTGGAATTCTCCATAATATGATAATATGCGGCTCCATAGCTTGTGGCATGTATATTTCCCATAGCCATACAGTCCCACACAATTCCCATGGCCCCTTCCTCATCCAGTAAATCTGCCTCCATCAGCAAAATCAGTTCCAGACTGGTATCTTTCTTCTTCAGCAGTTCTTTATTGGAATGGGCATAAATCAGACGTTCTACCCTGTCACGAAATGTTTCGTCCATATGGTGGCACACTGCATATTCATGAAATGCTTTTCCGCTCCGCAGGGCATGGCGGTTATTATCCTGATTCATGTAGCCGATGTCATGAAAAACAGCCGCTGTATATAAAGCATCTTTATCCACATGTTCCATACCTTCCGTCAGACGGAAACACCAGTGCAGCACCCGAATGGTATGCTGAAAACGGGAACGGAACGGATGTCTGGGATTGGGTGAATCTATACCATGATTTCTGGTAAGATATTCTTTCACATAAACCAGATATTCCATATATTTTTCGTTCATCATATCTCCTGCCCTCCCTGTATGTTATGGATATTTTTACAAATGCATGGCTTTTGCCAGTTCTTTTGCCTGTCTGGGATAACTGTTTTCCCGTATCAGCCCTTTTTTCAGAAGTATTTCATACACCTCCAGCAGTTCCGGCTTTCTCAGATGCGCCCGCTCCAGAACAGATTCATCCCGGAATACGGACAGTACTTCTCCGTCTGCTATCACCTGTCCCTGGTCAAAAACCAGTACCCGCTCTGCCCAGCGGTACGCAAAATCCACATCATGGGTGGAAACCAGCAATGCTTTACCCTCCCCGGACAGTTTCTCCAGAACTTCTTCCAGCATATCTGCACTGAGCGGATCGAGGGCCGCCGTGGGCTCATCAAACAGTATCACTTCTGAATGCATGGCGATAATATCCGCAATACTGACCCGCTTTTTCTCCCCGCCGCTTAAATAATGGGGCGGCCTGGTTCTGTACTCCTGCAAATCCATATACTCCAGCGCCTGATTTACCCGCTCTCTTACTTCTTCTCTGGACAGTTTCAGATTCATGGGGCCAAAAGCCACTTCTGCCTGCACGCTGGAGGCAATAATCTGACTGTCTGCATCCTGAAACACAAATCCCACATGCTTCCGCAGCTCATTCAGATTTTTTTTCCCTGTTTTCTGCCCTTCATAAAAAATTTCTCCGGTTTCTGCCTGCAGCACACCGTTCAGGTTCAGAAAAAATGTGGATTTTCCGGCTCCGTTTGCGCCCATCACTGCTATTTTTTCTCCTCTTCGAACAGAAACGTTCACATCCTTCAACACGGGATTTCCGGGATGATATCCATATGATAAATGCCGTACCTGTAAAATTGTCTCCCTGGATTCCACAGCTTCCTCCTCACAAAATCATGAATTTCTATACTTCAAAGTAAACGGGCCCTTCCTACCGGAGAATCAAAACCAACATAATCAGGCTGCCTTCATAAGCCGCCAGCAATGCCACCTGCCATATTTTCAGCTGCTTTTCCTCCTCCCAGAAAGGCAGTTCCCCTTCGTAACATCTTGATATCATGGCATCATAACAGGCATTTGCTTTTTTCAGGGAAAGCAAAAACAGATTTCCGCCTGTCTGGCCAAAAGAATAGCAGGAAGTCTTAAAATCCGTATACCCCAACCGTGACATGGCCGCAGTCTTCATCCTGCCCTGTACTTCTGTTAAAATAAAAATGAAACGATAAATCATATCCATCAGTTCCACAATTATTCGGGGAACGTGAGCCTTTTTCAACACGCCTGTCAGTTCATGGGCCGGCGTTGACAATGCCAGAAAATACATGGCGCTTACCGCTCCCATAGCTTTCAGAACCAGCTCCGCAGCCTGTTTTATCCCCTCTTCTGTTACATACAGATAAAACCAGTTCAGTGAAATCCTGTAATCTCCTGCCGGAGACCTGGATATGCCGCAGGCTACCGCCGCACTGCCCAGTATCAGAAATGCGACCGGAATCTTCAGAAATCCTGTATAATCGTAAAAGGATACGCCGTTTACCTTTACATTCATAAATCCCATGGTCAGAATCACTGCAATGGAAATTACCGGCTGATTCAGCAGAATGCACAACAGCAGGATACTGCAGGCGGATATTACTTTATAGCTGTCATTCCAATGACGTATTCCCGACTGGCTGGCATAATAATCCATGCTGTTCACGCTGTGGGAATGACGTCTGTGACGATGAAATATCATTTCTGGCCCCTCCAATTGCAGGTTGAACTGAGTCTTTCCTGTAAGAAAACAAAGCAGACAGGTCCGCTTCAACTCCCTGAATCCCTCAATCATGAGGGACCTGGACAGTTTGCTGCGCGCGAGCGGATTGTCTGGCAATAAATTTCCTCCGGGCGAGCTGCGCATCCCGCCCGGAGGGTTTTCTCTTATAGGAAATCTATATACTTTAGCACTTCACAGTAACATGGTATTTCCTGTAAGATGAAAAAGAGAACTGCTGCTTTGCAACAGTTCTCTCAACTTATCAAACTCTGTTCTCTTAAAAATAGCTGTTATAATTACTTCCATAAGAATAATTATAATTATAAGCTCCGTTGCGTCCATAAGTATTCGCCTTACTTGCCTCATTCTGCGCGTAATAATCTACCATGGAAGCCTTTGTAGATACGGAGTAGCCATAAGAACCATTTCCGTTAAAAAGTCCCTTCACCACATCCATATCTGCTTTCATGAATGTCTCTTTGTCAAGGCGCAGCGTATCATCTTCTGCTATGGAGATTCCGATTTTATCCAGAGTCTTCTCATTGGTGTCTGTCAGATGAGTCAACTGCCGAACCGCCCGGTCGATGGTAGACGTATTGGTATCTTCTGCATTATTAATCAGAGCATTGTAATCATCCACAAAGGATTTCACTTTATCGTAAATCGCATTTACATCATAGTCTTTCTTCACAGTGCCGTCTGCCTGTTTTACATCTACCTTCCGGAATACATTTTTATTTCCTCTGGTAAGCAATGCATCTGCTGACTTCTTCAAATCATCCGCACTGTTCTCTATCTTGGTCAGTTTCTTCGTAGAATCTTTCGAAACGGACGTGGATGTGGATGGACGCATTGTCTGTGATACGCTGGAGGGTCCCTGCCGATTGGAATGTGTCCCGTAATATGCTTTCAGCAGCTTATAATACCCGCCGTTGCGAATGCTTGCATAATCAGCCAGAAAATTCCCGGAACCAATTCCGGATGAGCCTGAATTCAGGCTGGAAAACAATGTGTTTACCGAATTAGCGTTATTTAATCCAAAAAATGCCATAAACCTCACTCCTTTGAATCGGGCGGACATCCCTGTCTCTTCCCCTGCTTACAACTTTCTCACTGTCTGAAATTACTGTTTTCTGCTCACAGTTATAAAAATCCCATTTACAGTTTACTTGTATGTATTATACCATTTTTCACCGATATTGGCAATATTTTTCTGAAAATCTGACTAAACTTTTGTAAAAGGGGCGCGGACTGAACTGTTGCGAACTTTTATCTCCGTTCAGAGATCTTCAATCTGCCAGTCCACCGGTTCTACCCCATTGGCCTGCAGGAATTCATTGGCCTGACTGAAATGTTTGCAGCCGAAAAATCCCCGGTATGCCGACAGAGGGCTGGGATGGGGAGCTTTCAAAACCAGATGCTTCGGATTCGTCAGAACAGAACCTTTGTTCTGAGCCGGCCTGCCCCACAGCATGGACACAATGGGCCTGTCCTGTGCATTGACTGCATGGATAATCGCATCCGTAAACTGTTCCCATCCCTGCCCCTGATGGGAGTTGGCCTGATGGGCCCGGACAGTAAGTACCGTGTTCAGCATAAGCACACCCTGCTCCGCCCATTTAACCAGATATCCGTTATTGGGTATCCGGCAGCCCAGATCCTCATGGAGCTCCTTATAGATATTTTCCAGAGAGGGGGGCGCTTCCACCCCTGGTTTTACTGAAAAACAGAGACCATGGGCCTGCCCTTCGTTGTGGTAGGGATCCTGCCCCAGAATCAATACTTTCACCTTGCTTAAAGGCGTCAGATGCAGAGCGTTGAATATATCGTCTGCCGGCGGATAGATAACCCTTGTATTGTATTCTTCCCGGACAAATTTGTAGAGTTTCGCATAATAAGGCTTCTTAAATTCCTCTCCGACTGCCTCTACCCAGTCGTTTACCAGCATTCCCATCGTAAATAACCTCCACTGTTTCCTTTACTGACAGCGGCCGCATTCGGACCGCTATATCCTCATCGACACGCCTTTCTGTGCCAGGTATCGTTTTAAATCCATAATTTCCAGTTCTTTGTAGTGGAACAGGGAAGCCGCCAGCGCCGCGTCTGCGCCGCCTTCTGTCAGCGCCTCATAAAAATGCTCTCTGGTACCTGCGCCGCCGGATGCAATCACAGGAACGGAAACATGATTCGCAATAGTTCCCGTCAGTTCCAGATCATAACCGGCTTTTGTACCGTCGCAGTCCATACTGGTCAGGAGAATTTCTCCTGCCCCCAGCTCACATGCCTGGATTGCCCATGCTACCGCATCCAGTCCCGTGTCAATCCGGCCGCCGTTTTTATATACATTCCATCCGCTGCCATCCGGCCTTCTTCTGGCATCTATGGCAACTACCACACACTGGCTGCCAAACTTGTCCGCTGCTTCCTGAATGAGATTCGGCGTATTGATGGCAGAAGAATTGATGGAAATCTTATCCGCTCCTTCCCGCAGCAGCACACGAAAATCTTCCACCGTACGAATACCTCCGCCTACCGTAAAAGGAATAAACACCGTCTCCGCCACTCTGCGTACCATATCCACTACCGTATTTCTGGCATCGGAAGACGCGGTAATATCCAGAAACACCACTTCGTCCGCCCCTGCCTGGTCATAGGCCGCCGCAACCGCCACCGGATCTCCCGCGTCTTTCAGATTCACGAAATTAACTCCTTTTACCACCCGCCCGTTATGTACATCCAGACAGGGAATAATCCTTTTTGTAAACATGTTCAATCCTCCCCTGTTCTGGTAAAATTCTGCAGAATCTGCAGTCCCACGGAACTGCTTTTCTCCGGATGAAACTGGCAGGCAAATACACGATCCTGCTCCACGGATGCATGAATATTCACACTGTATTCCGTGGAAGCTTTTACGATTTCTTCATGTTCCGCTTTCAGATAAAAGGAATGGACGAAATATACGAAAGCTCCCTCTGCCACCCCTTCAAACAGCCTGCCCTGATTCTGAAGATGAAGGGAGTTCCAGCCGATATGGGGTATTTTCAGTCCGGGCCTGTCAGGTATCTTTAAAATTTTTCCCTTTAAAACACCGAGCCCTTCCACTCCGCTGTTTTCTTCGCTTCCTTCAAACAGTAACTGCAGACCCAGGCAGATACCCAAAAAGGGCGTCTGCCTGTCAATTACTTCATGTATTACTTTGTCCAGCTCAAATTTCTTCAGTTGCTCCATTGCCACCCCAAAAGCGCCGACTCCCGGAAGAATCACTTTATCTGCTTTCAGGATTTCTCTGAAATCCCTGGTGACAATACTTTCTTCTCCCAGGTATTTCAGAGCTTTTTCCACACTTTTCAGATTTCCTGCATCATAGTCAATAATTGCTGTCATCGTTCTGCTCCTGTCTGTTACTCGGACTCTGAAAGGCCCAGGCTGTCAATCACATCGTACAAAGCATAAGTGTAATCTTCCTTTTCATGTATTGCATACAGCGTTCTGGCCTGTTCCAGTGTCATACTGTAATTTTCAGACAACAGCTTCTCCAGATCCATCAGCATTTTATCGTATTCTGCTGTGGCTCCGGCCTTGACCGCATCAGAAACATTTTTATCATATCTGCCCAGACCGCAAATCAGCGCGTTCAGTGCTTCCGGATGCATATTCTGTTCCCGGTACATATAATAATTCCGGAACTGCTGCTGTACATAAGCAGTATATTTTGCCTTATTATACAGTTCTTCGTCCGCTGCTTTTACCTTGGCTCCCTGGGTAAAACAGGTATATGCTTCCACATAGTCCCCCTGCTCATAATACTTCTTCGCATTTGCCACATCTATGGTATAACCTACCTGGGTGGTAATCAGATTAATCAGAATTACCAGCGAAACGCCCACCAGCATGATGAGGAATACCGGTTTCTTCGGCAGCGGTTTGGTTTTTATTACTGTTTTTGGCTCTTTCGGCTTCTTTTCTTTCTTCGGCTTCGCTGCTTTTTCCTGGGCCTTCTGAGCTTTCTTCTCTTCTCTTTCTTTCTTTTTCTGTGCTTTCTTCTCTGCCTTTTCTTTTTTCTTCTGAGCCTTCCGGGCTTTGGCGTCATCTTCCTGCTTTCCTTTTTTCCTTTCCAGTTCCCTCAGAATATCAATATTTTCATCCGAAATATTCTCAATATCTCCGATTTCCGGAATTTTATCCTCTTCGCTTACTTCCACTTCCTCTTCGCCAAATAAGGCCAGGGACAGTCGTTTAAAGAATCCGGGCTTTTCATCGCCCTTTTCTCCTTTTTCTCCCTTTTTCCCTTTTTTCTTCTTTTTGCCTTTTCCAGGCTCTTCGTCCTCTTCCGACAGAACTTCGTCCAGTTTTTCCTGCTCTTCTGTGTTCTTTTTGCCGGCTTCCCTGCCCTCTTCCATCTCGTCCAGTCCCAGCCCGTCAATTTCTCTGGACAGTTCCATAGCCATGGATTCCATTTCATCCATGGGCATGTCACCCTCCTTTGGAGCTTCATTATCCGGCGCTGCCGCCATATCTTCTTCCATTTCAGGAATCATATCATCCAGCGGTTCCATACCAAAGGATTCGTCATTGCCTTCATCCATGGTGTTAATCATGAAATCCTGTTCTCCGTCGCCAAAATCCGTACTGATTTCGTCCAGGTTCGATTCCTCATCTGAAAAATTCTGCAGAGATTCCTCGATGGGCAGATCTCCTTCTCCCAGGGTATCCACTTCTCCCGGCTCATCTTCTCCTCCGAAAGTGTCAAAATCCCCGAACGTATCCAGGTTCCCGAAATCATCAGGAGCTCCAAAGGCATCCATTTCCTCCGGCTCATCCATGGTGTTCTGTTTCACATTGTTCACAATATGGTCGATATCTTCCATATCGAAATCCATACTTCTGTCTTCCGCGAAATCTTCTTCCGGTTTATTCCTGCTTTTCTCAAACTCCATCAGAAAATCATTTTCATCATCTTCTGAAAAGGAATTATTAAATTCTTCTAAAAAATCTTCCTCTGTTTCCTGAATATCTTCCGGACTGTCTTCCACTCCCCGCAATAATCTGTCCAGGTAATCTTCTCTCTCGTTCAAAGATTCCACCTCCGGTGCTTTCATTATTTATACGGCGTATCATATCTTTCAATATTATATCATAATCATTTTCATTATACAAATTATTTTTAGTTCTTAAAACTGTGCACCGGCGCAGGTATTCTGCCGCCGCGGCTGATAAAGGCCTCGCAGCCGAATTTATTGACAGGCATTACAGGCGCATGGCCCAGAAGTCCGCCAAACTCCACCGTATCGCCCACATTTTTTCCGATTACGGGAATCAGGCGCACAGCAGTGGTTTTCTGGTTAATCATACCAATAGCCATTTCATCTGCAATCACACCGGAAATTACAGAGGCGGGTACGTCCCCTGGAATGGCTA
>Ga0137307_101334_pt1 | contig 22547 bp, 16 predicted proteins | sample NAcewD2O_March_2_FD_97180 | JGI IMG/M metagenome (GOLD analysis project Ga0137307, IMG submission 97180) | Mouse cecal microbial communities from Vienna, Austria - N-Acetylglucosamine amended D2O_March | ecosystem: Host-associated > Mammals > Digestive system > Large intestine > Cecum | place... | reverse complement strand
GTAAAGTATACTTTGTATGAATTAAACGGCAATTTAACAAAAATAGCATATGAACATTATAGGGTAAAAATATTGCCGGGAGGCAGTGTCGTTTTGACTTATGAAGGCTCTCCACTCCAACAGAACCATAATTATATCATCCAGCTATCTACAATATATACATCTACATTTCAGTATAGGAGGTATCTTCTTAGAGACAACGTGATACGTATAATTGATAATATAGCTCCGGCTAATCTTACTGCAAATTTTAATGTACCGGAATTGCAGATAATTGATGGTGTTGCTCAAGTACATTTTGAGGATGACAAATCCACACATGAGTATTATGTAGCTGTTATTGTTGAATATTTGGGCTGAAAATCCTTTATCTAAATCTAAACAATTTTTCATAGACTAGTTAAAGCAATATCTTTCCTGCCCAATTGATACTGCAGATTTTAAACCCTGATAGTGTATGCTTTAATGATTACGAATACAGTTAAATCGCTGTTTAATTAAAAATGAATAAAATTGAATAGTTTATCTTTTAGCATACAAAACTTATCAATTCATCATTGCCTAATAAAACAAATGAACTATTGATTTCTTCCGTCAATGGAATATATTCAATAGTTCATCATCCTAATTATTCAATTGTGAGGATTAGGCATCCATCGTTATCAATATGGGCGTCCGGCGGGTTGTCTCCGTCAGTATAATAGAGCATAAGGTTTCCTTTTTCAATTTCAAAAGCAATTTGCCCTTCTACGGTTGTGATGACACCATCTTTCCCATCAATGCCGTCTTTTCCGTCTTTGCCGTTAAAGTACCCGGATGCAATTTTATTTTCTAAATCATTAGAGATATTATCGGCGCGTTCCGTAGCTTTATTGGCATTTGTGGATGCTGTTTCTGCCAAGTCGGCGGCTGTGTTTGCATTTGTCGTTGCTATCGTTACATTACGAATGGAACTTGCAAATGTATCTTGCCGCTGTTGTTCGGCATTCCTTCTATCAGTTTCGCTTTGCTGCCTTTCGTTTTCATTTGCAATACGCTGATTTTCATTTGCAATTCTTATCTGTTCTGCGTCCGATACCGTATTGCTTAATTGATTCATTGCATGAATGGTATCATTTGCAGTATTTGTGGCAGCAATGCAGTCTGTGGTGGCATTGTTGCATTCTTGCGTAGCGTTTATTGCATTTTCTGTTGCTTCGATGCAGTTATCGGTTGCCTCATTAGAATTCTGGATGACATTTTCCATCTCAGATTTCAGACCGGATAAGTCTGCTTGGATTTGATGTACTTGGTTAATCTTTTCGACTAAGAGCCCAAATTCATTGGAAGAAGTAACATATCCTACATCGAAACTGGATTTTGAAATAATGATAAAGAATGGGAATGAGGTAAGAGCCCTGTTTTCCAAATTGGACATAATAGATACTTCATAATTGCTGCGCCCGGATACAGCAGACATTTGCTGGGTTATTTCGACGCGGATAGTATTGTTGTCCAGAATCTGGCATTCATTAAAAATCATGTTATTGTCCGGTTTTGTTCCCCGGATAATCACGGTGACCGCTTCCCTGTTTACAGTATAGGGCTGGCCGTTATTCATAAGTGAGATATCAACGTATCTCGTTCCATACCCATCGCCCTGTATACCCTTCACAAACAGGAAATTGTTATTGCTTGCGAAGTCAACGGTATATTGCTGGATGAGGGGAGTAATTGCATTTGGCATGGAAATCCTCCTTTCTGGGAATAGTGGTTATTCGGAATCTTTGTTGGTTTGGTCATTAAGTTCGTCATTAGGGTTGCTTTTGGCTTTATTTTGGGCTTCTTTGAGGTATTCTTTGTTGATTTGTGCGAAATATAAATGTTCTAAGTTGTTCATAACATCTTTTAAAATAAAATAAGCAGCCCCAATATCGAGGCCGCTTTCGCTAATGGAATAACTGATTTGTTCTTTTAATAGTTGATATTTTTTGACCATACAATCTAAATCCTTTACTATTATGTAGAGCATAATAAATATGTTGTGAAGTAGGAAGGTTTTACTTGATGTACTATACGCATGCTTTGCCCATTAACTGTCTCGTTGCTCCAATCTTCATCAATAGAATGGCAGACTGGAACTTTATACCAGGCAATACTGCCAGACGAAGTAGCAGGTGTTAATCTGGTTATAGAAATTGACTGTTCTTGTAAATCTTTTATTAAGTCACTCTCTGCTGTTAAGGCTTTCTCTTCTAATGTTTTAAACTTCTCGCATTCTGGCAATTTTGTATTGATGTAGTCAGCAGTAATATTCTCAACAACCAAATCATTGAAATTAGTTAAAGCGCCGCCAGACAGCCCAAAACGGTTGTCCGCCCAGAAGCCATTGCCAAAGCCTCCATAAGTTCCGGTATGGTCATAAGTGACACCGCCAAACGAACTCCCGGAACGCACATTGCTGATATGTACGTCTTCAAAACTTGCCCGCCCGTCGGAATTAATCCACCATTTATTGTTTTCGGAGCGGATGGAGTTGTTGCTGATTCTGGCGCCGCCGATGGTTCCCGATTTGGCAGTAAGGTCGCCGTAGGGCGTAACTTGGAATGCGCTGTTTGCCCCCAGGGCAATGCCGTCTGTACCAAGGTATATCCCATTTGCCGCATCTGAGATAGAAGATTTTCCGCTGTACAGCTTATGCTGTTCCAGTACAAAACCGTTTGTGCCTCCCAGATATCCTCTTTCGGCATAGAAAGTTCCGTCGTTCGTAAGTTTTAGCACGTTATTGGCGCCTAAGGCGATGCCGTCTGTGCCTATATAAACTCCGTTGGCACTGGAAGTGATGGAATTTTTCTGACAATATATTTTACCGTCTTCAATCACAAACGCATTTTGTCCGCCAATCCATCCCCTTTCTGCTTTAATGGTTCCTTTGACCGTCAGCAGACCGTTTTCATCTAAGGTCAGTTTTGGCTCATTGTTTGCATTAAATTCAAAGGTGCCTTTGTTCAAATTAATATGTGTTCCTGTTTTTTGGGCGGAATAGTTTGTGGATTGCAGGAGCCCGCCGTATATTTCGCTGCCTTCAATTACGGAAGCGTTGATGTAACCGGCCAGTACCAAATGGGCAATCAGGCCGAAATCGTTGTAGGTTACCCCCTTTTTAGTGTATTGCACCCGCCCTAAAGCGGTTTTTATGGAGTGAAAATCATCGTCGCTGAAAAGGATTTGTGAGTCGCCGATAAAGATTCTGTCATCCGGGTATTTTGATTCCGGTGTGTTGCTTATAATGATTCCGCGGTCGTCAATTTTTACATCGGATTTCGACGTTTTAAGGGATTCCCCGGCTGCAAGCAACCCGTTTGCGATAGCTTTTGTAATATCATCGGCATCCTTATTTGCGCGGTTCCAATTGCTGCTGTTGAAGGAAACCGTGGTGGCAACAGAAGTAGCGGTATCAATAGCTTTGGTCGTATCCGTAAAAAGGTTTTTCCCTTTCACTTTATTCATATTGCCGAATGTGACGGAGAAACTGTCCGGATGATAAAAATCCATATCCACAGTCAATAATCTTGCTTTGATAACATAATCGTCACGGATGATGATATGGATATAATTTCCCGGCTCAAAGTTGGCTGTGGAACTTCTAAATTCTTCCATTTCAAAAAGATTCATTATTTCGGCACGGAACTGCAATTGGGGCTGGGATACTTTCCGCAATTCCTTTTGCCCGAAAGCGAGCATTTCTTTCAACATGTCCATCCGCTGGGAATCGGTCATCGTGTCGGTAGCTATAAAATTGGAAGAGGATAGTTCATCTTCGCGGATAAATTTTGTAAGCTCCTGTAATTGATTAGCCGTAAAATTGTTGGGCATGCTGATAGCCGAAATTATATTGTCCATCTGAGTCCCGATGGAGGCTTGTTGGGATTTTAAGGTTTCAATTTGCCTTTGGACGGCTGAAATCTGTGCTTTGATAGCATGGATGGCATTGCATACCGGAAGGTACAGTTTGGCATAGTCTGCATGTTCCTGTTTGCCCTGCCCGGCTTTTATCATAATCGCCTGCTTCTGCTCATAAGAAGCGAGTTTTTCCTGCAGCGGAATTAATCCGTACTCTGCCCAGTTTGTGCTTTCCGTGTTGGAAGGCATTTTTTCATTGGTAAGGTAATTGATTTGCCTGTAATAATTTTGGTATTGGGTAAGGAGGGAAGTATAGCCAGGCATGTGGTTCTTCCACTTTTGGCTCCACTTGCTGTAAGCGTCCAACAGCCCTTGGCTCATAAATTCGGGGGAATTGAAATAGTCAAGCATATATATTTTGTCATATCCCATATTCACTTCACGCAAATCCAGATTATCTGCGCCGGTAACCGTAAGGCATGTTTTTATGTCGTCGATGGAAGAGGAGATATCCGTATTTTTTAAAAGGTTGTCATAAGAAATAAATATATCGGTATCATTCCCTGCCGTATCCTCCGCATATACGTTAATCCGTTGATGCAGTGTATCAAATAAAAAAATACATTGAAAGGCTGTAGCAGCGTCTTGGGTAAGAAAAGAATAAATATCTTGCCTTGTTGTGTCAAAACATCTTTCCAATGTCATAAGGGAGGTATCTACATGTCCGATGGACCAATCCGGGCATTTTTCCAAAACCAGATGTAAAAGGCTTTTCTCCGGGTTGGACAGGTTATAAAATTTCACATGGTCTATGCTTCCCGTTGTTCCCATATTGATTGTGAACAGTTCAAGGTATTTTTGACCTAACATGGTTTCCGTGCCAATCGCTTCACAGCTCTTGCATTCCAGATTTTGCCCTTTTGATTCCGTGTCCACGTCTGAAATGATAAAACGGCCGAATCCATCTACCTCGATGAACTGCCCTTCCACAATGGAGTCATATGCCGGGTTTTTCTCATTGTCTGTCAACATATAAGTCTTAAATTGGATGACATCGGGGGCATTGAATTTAAAAAAATAGTTCTTTTCCGTGCAGTTTAAGGTATATATCCTGTCATTGTTTGCTTTTGTAAGGATATAGGCGGGCGGTACCAGATTGCCGAAAAAATCTTTGTGGAATATTATGCTCATAGGACAAACCCCACCTTTCTTGGAACCTTATATGTAAAGGTAATCTGTATGTTATGGCTTACCCTAAATTCATTTTTTCCTGGAACCAGCCGGATAAAATGCATGTTAAAATCGTTGCATATAATCCTTGATGGGTGGGAGGAGGACAACAGATTGTTCTGGGAATCCATAGTAATCACTTCGCCTGCAGACAAAGATTTAAAGGAAGTAATCCAATGATTGTCTGTAATATTAGTTATAGATGAGTTGGAAATAGCGGTATTCGACCGGATGGTTACTTTTGGCAGCAAATAGCTATATAAATCGTCGGAGGTATTGAAAAATATCAGGTTGGAGGAAGGCGAAGCCTGAAAGGTGTAATGGAAGTCGTTTGACCAGGCAAAGGGGGAATCGCATTCCATATCCAGAATAATGCCTACAATCCGTCCGGCGGCTTTCTGGTATCTGACATTTGTTACCCGGATGTTGAAGAAAAGCAGTTCGTCAAACTCGTAGGAAAATATCTGCATCCGTTTATAGCCCCAAAATCCTGTCAGTTGCCTTAAAATTTCGCGGCATTCATGTTCAGTGAAGTATTTATTAACATTAATGTTTGCATTGGGGTCTTTGATTAAGGTAGCGGTGGGCTTTAACTTTGAATGAAAAGAAGAACCAAGATATACCGGCACCGGTTTTTGCCCGATGTATTCTTCAATTGTGTCATGGTTCATGCCAAGTTCTTCATCGGATGAATCCGTGTTTTCAAAAGAAGAAAGGATTAGCCCGTAATTGCTTAATTGGAAATCCCCAATGATTGCGTCTAACCCGAAAATATTCATAATTATCACCAGCTTTCTGTGTTTGTATATTGTTTAACAGATGTTGCTTTTAAAGATTGGTATTGTTTTTTCTATGGAAGGCGGGGGAAATGATAAAAAACGGGGCTATAAAGAGTATGTATTTTCAAGTTTTGTCACCTCCTTGTATTGGTCTGGTTTTTGTGACCAATCTGGTAAGTATAAAGCTGATTATGGTATATGGAGAATATGGAGAATGTAGTTTCAGATAATTTTTGGCATGAAAAAAGCTCAGGAGCGACCTGAGCTTCATCATATATTTCGGGTTGAAAGGCATATAATATGCCCGCACTGTATGCAATCAGCCCTAACTGATACTATATTATACATAAAGGTTATAATTTGTCAACGTGTTTAGGGAATTATTTTTAAGCCAAATTTTTCTTTTTTATTAATTCCGCCGTCATATAGCTTATGGTATAAAGCGTCTATGCTTATATTCCTTTCTTTGCTATTCTTATATTGCTTTCCAAGTACATGTCGGCCAATGGCATTAGGAACAAAATCTGCCAGCTGCAATCCAATGACATTTTCTGTTTTATTTCTAAATTCTAAGCTCTTAATTCTACTGTTGATTACTTTTGCAGGGTAAAACATTGTACCATTATATTTAATGCCCATATACCGCTTTTTAATTCGTTCATTTTGGTTTTTAGGTAAAGACTCATAGCATATGTGTCCAATTCCATTTACCTGATTAAGAAAGTGATAATAATTTTCTATAATCATATTCATTGCTATTTGGAATCTGTCATTTAATTGTGGCATATCAAATTGTTTGGATAGCTTATCTTCATCAATACAAACTGCCAATATGGTAATGCTGCTATTATTGAAAATGTCTGTTAAAATATCATATGTAAAATTATATATATGCGTATTTTTAAAGACTTTGTTGTAAGAGAATTTAAGTTGTCCAAGTTGTTTTTTTACTGCTCGAGACATTTCTAATTCGTGAAGGATTTTATCTTCAAAGAAAGGGTCATTATCACATCTGTTCCATATCAGGTTCTTCAGTCTACATATTTCAGGCTTCAATATTTGATTAAGATAATCATTTTTACAAATAACTCCAGCAATTGTAAATATAGTATTTTCGCGCTTATTAGTTATTTTATTGAAGTTGGCAGTTTCGCTTTCATCTAAATAAAGGGTATATTCGGCCATAAATAAGTTCCTTAATCATTAGTATTTATTCTCGCGAGCAAGACTGCCGCGAGGGTCAAATACCCCGCTGCTCTGCAGCGCTACAAGTTTGATACCCCGTTACTTGCAGCAGGGTCTTTGATTGCATAGTTTTATTATATACTAATAATTGGAAGAATACTATTAAAAAACATATTTATTTTTAAAAACATATTTGCCTTGCTGTGAAAAGAAGATGACTGCCTTTTTGTATATAAAAGAGGAATGGATGCGCTCCGGCTTGAGTGTGTATTAATGAGGGTGTTGCAAAATCATCAAATTAGATGATTGAGTGACACCCTCGCTCTATATATGCAAAAATCCACAAAGAATCTTTTGTTTTGCTGATTCTTTCCGGATTTTTTGCGTACTCTAATAAGGCTTTTGTTTGGAGGAGCCGTTATGCGGTTTCTTTTACCGGGAACAGATGGCTTCCTGTCCGTTCATTTTGAATTTTTGCATGCAGCTTATTGAGATTATATCCCATACACAGTAAAAGTAGCTCCAGTTTTACTTTGGTTTTTCCACGAAGTAGAAATCTTTGGAATTCGTAGTCGTTTTTTAGAACCCCAAATGCTCCTTCCACTTGTATTGGGCGGTTCATCCGATATAGAACCCCTTTTTCGCTCAGGATATTTTCATAGGATTCCTGGCGCTTCTCTAAAAAACTTTTGGAAATGTACAGCCGCTTGTTCCCTTTGGCACGGGTGCATTTCTCCTTATGCGGACACACCGTACAGTCTTCACATTCATACACCGTTACTTCTGACTCATATCCGCTGTTACTTTCCTGTTTTTTCACGAAAAGCGGCTTTATCTTCCTTCCAGCATGGCAGGTATATGTATCGGTTGTTTCTTCATACCCCATATTTCCCCGCTTGCTGATATCTCGTTTAAAACTGCGTTTTTTCCATTTCTCATAAGTCTGTGGCTTTATGTATGCTTTCTGCTTCTGCTCTCTTAGATACGTGTAGCCTTCCTCGCTCTCATATCCCGAATCCGCAGTTACACTTGGGTAACGGAACCCAAGTTTCCCCTCCATTGTTTTTAGGAAAGGGATCAACGTCCGGACATCATTCCGGTCCTGAAAAATATCTGTGGAAACAATATATTCGCTGTCTACTCCGATTTGCACGTTATATCCCGGCTTTAATTGCGCATTTCTCATGTGACCGTCTTTCATATGCATAAATGTGGCGTCCGGATCAGTTTTACAATAATTATTTCTCCCCTGAAAGCTAGCTGTGTGCCAGTCATAAACAGTCTGACGTTCCAAAAAACGGCGAAACAATTCCAGATACCTTTGGTTTCGGGTTTTACGTTTTCCTCTTCCATGTACAAAAACAGTATGCTGCTCTTCACATACCTGCTCCAGAAAACGACAGATCCCCTTTAGGTCCCGGGCTCTGGTTTCTTGTGATATGCAAAAAGACTGCAGGTAGTCATCATTCAGACGGGTGGCTGCCTCCTGTATTTTTAGGAACATCTTTTCTTCCCATTTCCCAACGGATTTCTTCCATACAAACGTGTATTTATTGGCACATGCTTCCAGTTTCGTCCCATCTATAAATACCGTTTCTTTTGATAACTCGCCCATTTGGTTCAGGCTGCGTACCATCTGATAAAACAGGTCTTCGCAGGCTTCTGCCAGGAATCCTGTACGAAATCTTGCAATCGTGCTGTGGTCGGGTGCTTTCTGTCCGGCCAGTAACCACATGGAATTGATATCTCTGCGGCAGGCTGTTTCAATTTTTCTGGAAGAATAGATATTTTGGGAATAAGCATAGGTCAGGATCTTGAACATGGTCTTTGGGGCAACTGCGGGATTTCTGCCTTTGGCAGAGTAAGCCTGATACAGCAAGCTGTAATCGAGATCCTCCAATTCGTGGCTCAGCAGTCTTACAGGATCATCATCAGGAACGAGACCTTCCAAATTTAATGGCAAAACCAGTTGATAAGGCTCGCCAAATTCGGTATAATTTTTATGGCATTTTAATTTATTAGGCATATTTTATTATACCACGAATAGCAGGTTCTTCGGAGCCTGCTTTTCTGTTTTTTGACATAAAAGTGGAGCCATTGCTCCATAAATGATTACTCATCTATTTTGCAACAGCCCCCATTGAACATGTTAATAAATTCCATATTTTCTAGTCATATCCAAATCATGCCAGCTTTTTTCGATTGCTTTGTTTGCTACATTTGCGGCGACATTTTCTATCTGTTTCACCACGCGGTCAGCATCGTTGACGTCGCCTTGGATATTTATCATATTGTCATAATGTACATTTACATTGGTACGGTTTACGCTATTGGGAACAATTGCCTGCTGTGCTGCCGCTTGGTTCGGAATATTCCAGTTCCATAAAGCAGGGCTTATTCCCATTGCCCTGGCTGTGAATTGGTTTCCGGCTTTAGGCAAAAGCAGCTGGCTCTTTCTTGCAGCTTCCAGCAATGCCGAAGCGAAGTTGGAAACTGCTCCGGTTTGCTCGCTGGTCAGTACGCTTTCGCCTTCCTTTGCGGCAATCATGGTATCCTCACCAAGGGCTTTGGCGATGTGGTTGAAAGGATTTTGGCTGTTTTTGGTGATAATGCCTCCTTTTGCATAAACGGGGACCACAGTGCCTTTGCCGTAAGATTTTGCCAGCTTTTCAAGGTCGGATTTGTTGTAGGAAGTGATGGTGCCTGCGGCAACCCCTTCCAATTTATAAAGTGTTTTGCTTTTGGAAGACGAAGAAGCCTGTTGTGCTGCGCCTACCGAAGAAATAGCGTTGGCTGCATTGCGGGCGGCGGAGGCAACGTTGTTAAGGCCGCCTGTAATACCGTTTAGGGCATTTGAAATACCGCTGATATTGTAGCCGCCCTCCAATGTCCTTACCAAACTGTCTCTAAGGGCCTGCGTCATTTCGTTTAGATTTTGCTCGCTGTAGTAGGAGGAAGCCAGTTCCGCCACAAGGGTGTCGGCGCGGGTGGAAAACATCCATGCAAGGGCATAAGCGGTTTCATTGGCCTGATATTGAAGGTTGTAAGTTTCATATTCTATGCCTAACAGGCTTTCGATAAATGCGCTGGAGCCCTCGGAAAGGACTGTGCCGTAGCTGGCGATAGCCATCTCGCCGGTCTGCCAGGGGGTGATAACGGCATTGGAGACGGTAATGCCGTGTTCTGTGGCTATATTGGCGATTTCCTGCCCGATTAGGGCGGCATTCTGCTTTACAGCTTCAAAGGAAGCTGCAATTAGCCCTTCTTTTTCTGTGAGAGACTCTTTCAGCTTTTCAATTTCAGCATTTCTTTCGTTTTCGTAATTTTCCAGCTCCTGATTCAGGGAATTAGACTGTTCTTCTATGGAATGTTCATACTGGGCATTTTCCAGTTCCATTTTTGCTTCTGCCAGTTGCTCCTCCAGTTGCTTCTTTTTGGCGGTGGCAGAGGCCGTATCGTCATTTTGCATAGCGGCAATCTGACGCTCGATATCGGTTACTTTTTTTGTTTTTTCAGCAATGGATTGCTGATAATCATGCAAATCTTTGGAAGCTTTCAGCGCTTTAATCTGTGCGTCCACCAGTTCATGATATCCGTCGATTTCTTCATCAATAGCGCTTATTTCTTCATTGATACGTGCTTCGTTAAGGTCTATAATGGCATCTTTGATGGCTTCGGAGCTTTTGACGGATTCCCATTGGGCAGAGGAGAGATCAGCCAGTTTGTCGGCGTATTCCGTGGCGGAATATTTGCCGGAAAGGTAATCGCTGCTTAATTGGTTCAGTTCGTCGTTGTATTTCTGTATCTGGTATTGGGTCAGTTCATATTGCTGGGCCAGCAGCCCGAGCTGGACCAACGCTTCTTTTGACCAGTTGTGGTTTCCGTCAGTTGCTTGGGAACCTTCAAATAATCCCTGCAGATTGGAAAGTTCGGATTCAAGGCTTTTAAACTGTTCCTGAACCCTGTCGAAAATATCCCAATGGAGCTGCAGCAATTCATTGTCCAATTCCTCCATAGCTTTCTGGCAGTCGAGGATATTGCTTTCCACATCGGAGAGGGCGTTTACCATTTCGAGCCATTCTTCGGTCCCTTTTTGTACCAGGCCGGAACCGACGGCAGAGGTCATTTGGCTTACAAGCTGTGCTTTTTCTGCCTCAAGCAGGGCAAGCTGCTTTTGGGATTGGTCTATTTGTGAGGTAAAGAAGGATTCGCCGATTAGTTGCCCGGCTTCCTTTAACAAATCAATCTGTTTGGAAATCAAGCTCTTGCCGTCTTCATGTAAATCGAATTGGTTTTGGAAATCTTCCATAATATTGTTGAATTTGTCCAATTCCAATTGCCTGATTTGGGCTTTCAACTCTGCCAATTCCTGTTTACAGTCCGCAATTTTATCCGCCCATTTTTCATATTCTTTGATGGTTTCTACAATTCCTTTATTGCCGCTGCCGGTAAATGTAGTAATGTCCACCGCCCCGTTTTGGGCTTTATCTGCAATGTGGGAAGGAAGTTTTGCCAACGCTTCGCCAGCCTTCTGGCTGTACATGTGCAGGGCGGAAGAGTAGTTTTTGAATTTCTCCTCCACAATGCCTAATTGGGCGGTTGCAAGTTGGTTCTTTGCATATGCGCCGGCAATATTATCCAGATTGGTTTTAAGGAGGGAGAAGGATTCGCTTAATACTTTGTTCCTGCGTTCAAAAAAGTCTACGAGTTCTTGATAGTCATCTTTTGTTACCGCAGAAGATTCTTTTTTCGCAGAATCCAAAGCTGTGTTGATGTTTTCTTTCTCCTGTTCCAGTTCTTTGATTTTGTCAGCGTATCCTTGACCGCTGCTGCCTGTCTGGAAGTTATTTTTTAAATTTTTCAGGATATTGATTTGGGAATCTATGTTGGAGATAGCGTCCGTATATCCTTTGATATCAATTTCAAGCTTTGACCGGAATGCATCAAGGTCTATGGAGCTAGGGGTGTAATCGATGGATGAAGTTTTAAAGTCTTTTGCATGTTTTACCACTTGAATACCAATGGAATTTGTGGAACCGCCGCCTCCGTAGGTGCCGTCGCTGCCGTCTCTAAAACCGCTGGAAGCGGCTTTGATTGCATCGGCTACATCCCATACTTTCTTCTGCAAATATAGAAAAGAGGTTTGGGCATTTATACTATTGATGCTGATGGAATCCGCCATGGAAGTGCTGGCATTGCCCATATTGACGGCAATATCCTGAGCCACTTCCCCTGCAACTCGGTTAAATTCATCCATATTGCCAGCCATGTTGGCGGCAACGGCCGCATATGCCTTATCCTCTTCAAGCCCGGCTTCAATCAAAGCGTGTAAAAGGCTGTTTGCAGCATCCAAACGGTATTGGGCGACTTCCATACTGATGGAGCCTTCGCCTTCTGCCACTTGCTTCACCATATTCAATTGTGCTTCGGCGAATGCTTTTTTGGCAGTTAATTCTGCTTTATCCGCTTCCAGCTTGGCAATCTGGGCATCAAGGATGGATTGGTCGCCGGCAAGGATGCTGTTTACGACTTCCTCATTTAAAGTAATCTGCCCATTGCCGCAATCTACTGCATTGGTAAGGATTTCAGGATATGTTTTTGCCAGTTCGGCAGCGGCAGAGGTGGATAGAGTCAGCCCGTGGGCGACGGCTTCCTGTACTTGTGCAAGGTTTTCAAATTGTGCGGTTGCGCTTTCAATGACATTTGCCGTGTCCGCCCATGTAGAACCAATGGAAGCGGTATAGGCTTCTATCCCGGTATCCCCATAAGAGCTAAGTGACTGCAGGGAATTAATCAAGGCGTCGATTTGAGTACATTCTTCCTCTGTTTGAAGGGAGCTTTTCAACGTTTCAAGGGTATTTATCAAGGTATCCGGCTGCTGCTCCATCAATGTGCTTAAACCTTCCGACAAGTTCCCGAACCCTTCTGCGGAAAGGTCTATATAGGGGATGAGTTCGGGGAACTGCTGCATAAGTTTCAGGATAGCATTTTCATCCAATGTTCCTGCGTTGAAGGAGTCAAGTGCAGAACGCAGGGAGGAAAGGGAGGACTGGATACCGTCAATTTCTTGCGCATAATCTTCCATTTGAAAAGAAGGGGCGATTTCACCGGCGGATTTCGCGTATTCCAACAGTTCGCTGCAGAATGCTTCGGTTGCCGTCTGCCCCTCTTTGAGAAACAGTTCACTGTTTTGTATGGCACGGTGGAGCATTGGGAAAGCAAAAGCAATTTTTCCGGCAGTCAGTTCCCCGGCTTCTGCCATTGCCATGAGTTCCTCTTTTGTCTTTTCGATTCCTTCGGTATGGAAAATGGCATTGATTTCCATTTCATTCCAATCTTTTTGGTTGGTGTACTCATAGATTAATTTGAGGGATTGGTACATGGAATCATGGAAGCGGATGACTTCCTGCTCATAGGAAGTAAGCGGGTTTGCGCCTTGGCTCCATTTTTCCATGGCCTTTGTGTATTCATCATCTAAGGCAAGAAGCTTTTCATTTAAATCGGCAATGCTGTCATTCAATAAATTAGAGTATCTTTCAGATGATTCTATGCTGCTTTGGATATTTTGGTCTATCCGTTCGGTACTTTGGCCATTTGCCAATATATTTTCCCGTTCCTTCTGTGCATCTTCTAAAAGCTTTGTCATATGGATATAGGAGGCGATGTTTCCGGCAATGTTATTTTCGCTTTCAGGAAGTGGGGTATCCATATTTTCCAGCAGCCAGTTTATGTTGTCTTGGGAGATATCATAGCCGCCATATTGTTTTTGATATGCGGATATCGCTTTTTGGGCTGCGTCTTTGGAGGCTTTTTCCGCTTGCTTTTCTTCAATATTTTGCTGCAGCAAAAGCTCTTTTGTAATGGCCTGTAATGTTTCCAATTCATTCTTTTCGGTATAGGTCAGTTTATCCTTGGACAGCAATTCGTTTATTCTTTGAGTCTGCTCATAGAGCTTGGAATTGACGTTTTCCAAACTTGTTTTTGCGGATTCGCTTTCCGAGACAGCTTCCCGCATTGCGTCATTGGCTCTTTCTACGCGGTGTATCCAATTGTCGATAGCGGTTATGGCTGTCTGGATTGCCTGTGAAATAAGAGCGACGGCAAAAGATTTCCCTATGGCGGCGAAGCCTTGGAGGACAAGGGCGCTGGCTCTTGCGGAAAAACCTAACTGCCGGTTGTTTTCAATGGCAGACTGGACGTATTCATTGTATGCCTCGAAAGAGGCGGGCATTTGATTCTGTATGCAATCGACCAGGTAAGCCTGCATCGTTTCATCTACCACTTGAAAGGATTCACACCATTGGGTTAATGTGGCGATGGAGTGGTTGGCATTTTGATTAAATGATTGGAAAAAAGCATCTGCATCTTGGGTCGAAGGAAAAAGGGAGGAGAAGTCATCCCGCTCAATCAAATGAGGGGTATTGACTCTAATGGAAGGAGTAGAAGCTGCAGGGGATGCTTTTTTGCCTGTTTGGAATAGGTTATTTTTTACGAAATCAATAATTGTATCGGAAATGCTTTTTCTGACGGCATTTGCAATTTCCTGCCCGGCTTTTTCACCGGCATTTTTGGCACTGCCATTGTCAATATCCGCTTTTATGGACACTGTTTTTAATTGTGACTGCAATGCTGAAATCTGGGCGTTGATTTGTTCAACGGTAGCACGGGTATCCAGAGAGCCGGAAGCTTTTACGTCATTCAACCGGCTTTGCAGCTTTTTGATATCGGCATTTATCTGGCTGGCCGATTTGGGGATATCCAGGCTAAGTGTAATTTTTTCATTAAAATTGTTTGTCAAGCTGCACCATCCTTTCTTCTTAAATTTTTTCCCATGTATACATTTCCCTTTGCACTACGCTGTGGACAAAACTGTTTTTGCCATCGGCGGATTCATATTCTTCCATCAGGTCTTCCAATGCCTCCAATTCCATGTCGTTGATTTTGCCAAGGGAGTGGTAATAGCGGTAGGACTGGCTAATTTTATCCTTCAATTCTGCCCGGATGCGTTTATTGTTTTTCCGCTCGCTTTCGATGAAACGTTCGTCTGTACTTTGCTGTAGGGCATCTATTTTCCTTGAAATATCGGATAGGGAATCCGAAAGCCGCTTTTGGGCGTCGGTTAATTCTTTTTGGATGGCAAGGGATTGCCGGCGGTCGTGCATCCGGTTGTCCATGATTTCTTTGATGTTGGTTTGGTTGTCTTTGATGGTTTGCAGCAGTTCCTCTTTCTGTTTCTTCCGGCGGTAGAGGTTGTCAAACAAAGCAAAAATGTTTTCCCTTTGCCTGAAACAGAGTCGGCATAGAAATACAAGGGGCATAACCGCAGCGATAATCATCATAGGGTTTATTTCCGTGAAAAATGGAATCAGTTGTCCTTTCATGCTTATGCCCGCCTTTTACGATAAGATGGTGATGTATTTGCCGGAGACATATCCGGCTAAGTTATTTTTTGTGGCTACTTTATACCATCCGTTAATTTTTTCTTTTAGAAATACTTCATCATTTACGTCTAAAACGGAAACGATGTTGTTGGCTGCGACTTTTGGCTCTTTCCGTAGGTTCAGTTTTGTACAGTTGGACACTCTGCCTTTCATGCAGCCGGTATAATCATCCGAAGCATTGCCGTATATAACGCTTAAATCTACATTGCCGCTAATGCCGGGGACTTGCCCGCTGGAAGTATACTGCCATGCGTAAATGGAATCGAAACCGGTGATTAGTTTCGGGTTGTACCGTTCGTTGGGGCAGACGGACAAGTCCATTTTCCTATAGGAATTATAATATCTGGCAAGCCAAAAATTGCTGCATTCTATCTGTGGAAAGTAGGGCTTCAGGAAGGGGTTGAAGAAAGAGGGGCCTGTGTAGATGCCAAATTCATAGCCTGCGGACAGGATGACATCTTGGTAGGAATTGATGATATCCTTTATCAAAGGCCCAAGGCCTTGCTGGCATTTATCTTCCAGGTCGAGCCAGACAATGCATTTGCGCCCGTTTAATACGGACAATACCTTTTTGGCGTCTGTTTTTGCCTTTTCTACGGATGTGGCATAAGAATAATTGTATACTCCGTCAACAGCCACATTGGCGTTTTGGCAGCCTTTCCAGTTTTGCTCGAATTTGGTATCAGGTTTTAAGTCCTTGCGGATAATTTTTAAAATTGCATGATGAATGCCTGCGTCCTTTGCCGAATGCCAGTCGATGTTGCCCTGATAGGAAGACACGTCCACGCATTTCGCATAAGGGATAGCGTCATTCGTTTTTATTTTGGTATTTGCTGTTTTTTCCATAATATATCCCCATTTCTGCGCTGCTTAGTGTGAAGAGAAGTTCTTAGGCTCGCACCAGTGGGTGCTTTGCCAAGAACTTCTAAGACTTCATACCTGATTTGGGTTATCGTATAACGAGTTTGTGTCAGGCAGCGCGCAGACACAAATCCTATGATTGAAATTTCTGTTTATCAATTGCTTATCAAATGTTTATCAATTGTTTTTTAATTGTTTTTTAATTGTGTTTCAATCATTTTTCAATTGTTTTCCAATCTTCCCCGTTTTTATTTTTTTGCTATATTGACGGAGGATTCGATTTTAAGTTGCAGCCATTTGTCGAAGGAGCCGTAGAAGCTTTCGATTGCTTTCTTAGCTTCCTCCGAAATCAGGTTGAGCGCTTCCACATAAGCGCGGTTGAAGGCTTCCTTATGTGCTGTCTCATCGAACTGCCCGGATGCTTTCAGCGAGTCCGTATATGTCTGGTTGACGAACAGGACAGCATCCATCACATCGGTTAAGGCATTTTTGATAAGGATGTCCATATGCTCGTTCTGTGTCATATCTGCAATGATATCGCTGGCGTTGATTTTTGCCTTAAGGAAATCAATGATGTACTTGGCAACTACCGGCAGGATAAGGGTTAAGACGGTGTACAAAATATAATTCAACATTTCTGCTAATTCCATATTTCCCTCCTGATATGTATTTTGTTGTGTCATGGAGTGCGTCCAAATTCTTTTGTGGTGTCTGGCAAAAGATAGGCCGAAGCAGGGCTGTGCCGGTTTGCCAGGGCGCAAATCCATAAAAACGGAGGACAGTGTTAAGGCTGTCCTCCGCTGTATGGCAGTTATTCTTCGATAAGAGCCAAATCAAGGATATTGTCGTTGTCGTCTGCCATTAAATCACAAGTGATTGTAATAGTGCCGGGGTCGCCGGAATTGGAGAAGCTAAGGGACATGTTGCTCTGGGGAGCTACTTTATAGGCCGTTAATTTATAGGGCAGCAGTTCGTCGTTCTCTGTTTTCATTACCGTATCGCCATATACGATGAAGTTCTTGGGGAAACTGGTGGATTTGATATTAATCCGCTGCACGCCCGTAGTCACTTCCTTCATGAAATAAACGATGACTTTTGAACCGCCGGCAAGTGCGGATGCAAGTGTGATTGTTTTATCCGCTACCGTGCATTCCAAATCGGAGCCACAGTCATCGTCGGCTGTATAGACAACTACACTGCCCGGTACGGGAGTATCGGATAGTGCGATAGAAGTGCCTGCATCGTCTGTAACGGCTTCCATACGAGTGATAAATTTGGCGGACTTGCTGACCTCACCCCCTGTAATCAACTGCCAGAGTTTTACCGTCTGCATCTGGGTTTCGATGGTAAGGGTGCCCCCTTTTTCGCCGGAGAACTGCACTCGCTTCGGATGCCCTTTTCCGCCGTAGGCAAAGAGCGACTCGCCGGTAAGCTCCGTGGTGGAGACATTAGCGAAGTCCAGATTCATGAAAGGTTTCTTTGTGGCATAATCCACAAAGATAAGGTCGCATACTTCTCGGTTTGCCATTGTTGCATTTTGCATAAAAATTTCCTCCATTTCTGTTTCTATATTTTAGGCATCGAAAAAACTGCCCTGCGACGCCTCCTGACGGCTGGCATAAGATTGGCAGACAAACTTCCGTACAATGAAGTTTTGAAATCTGTTCCAAACTTTACCAACCGCCAGACGGCATGGCAGGGCAGTTTTCCCGGCGCCTTAGTTACCTGTCAATTCGTTTGAACCATGCGGTGGCATCAAAATAATTGTCCTTATTTCCCCAGGCGGCGACGCTCATGGATTGGATGTCATAGATGCTGTTGTTGGAAAGCCTTGAAAAACAATCCCATAGCTGGAAAACGGTCAAATCCCAAATGGTCAGGATATTGAGGGAGTGGCTTTTGTTGGCAACGGCAGATATGATATTCCCTAACTCCATATTGTTGTCAATGGTTTTTTTGTTTGACTTTTCTGTCCTTCCTTTTTGGATTTTTTTCATAATTTCCAAAGCTTTTTTGCTTTTTATTTTTGACAAATCCTCTTCCTGTGCCGGTTTGATACAGTTGCGCCGGCAAATGAGGCTGCATAGTTCCGGGTAGTTATCTTTGGTGATAAGCCCGGTTGCCTTTCCATCGGTTTGCGAAATAAATCCATGATGGGAAGGGGCATATTGGATATCCTCTTTCAGGAAAAAGTTCAGGCTGCTTTGCATCAATTCACGGGATTGCGGATTAGCAGTGATCAGTTGGAATAAGGTAATTTTTTCTTTTTCTTCTTCCGGTAAAAGCTCATAGGTTTCTGCATAAGGGGTCATGGACAAGTAGGCTTTCAAATCCAAAGATACTATGGCTAGGTAGGACTGGTAGACATCATAGCCGATAGACGATATCCTGCGCAGTGTAGGGGAAAGGACCTGCCCTGCATCCGGCATTGGTATGGGGGCAGGGGATAACAGTTCAAAATAGTTTACTTTCATAAGCGTCCTCCGTCAAAATACCGGTTCAATTTCCGGTTATAATATCTGGTTATTTTCGGTTTGACCCATATTCTGGGTTTACAGATAATATTATCGTAAGTATGGATTTGCCTTTCCGGGATATAAGTGCATTCCAAACTTAGGCCGTCCACTAACTTTATGGTAGTGCATTCCGATGGGGTAGTAGAAGACAAGTGGTCGAAAAGAATGCCTTCTGCCGCATGGAAGACCCTACGGACGGTAGCTGTATTCATATTTTCCCGGACGGCGATTTGCTTTATGAGATGTTCCTGTGTAATCGTCAAATGGCGTTTTTCCTCCAAATTTGTGATATGAATTATTCTTGTATCAATTGTGCATTGTCGATGCTTCATTGCTGTATCAATTGTGCATTGTCGATGCTTCATTGCTGTATCAATTGTGCATTGTCGATGCTTCATTGCTGTATCATTTGTGTATCGTTTATGCTTCCTTGATGTAACCTTCATGTATTGCTTATCTTTCATTTATGCATTATGAATGCTTCAAAACTAATCATATTTTCCTTTATAGACACAAAGGAAAGCCCATGAAAAATGGGTGTTTTTTCTTTTTGCAGTGACAAGCCGCCCATAGGTCGTGGCCGTTTTTGGCTGCTTCTGTTAAACGGAACGGCTGCGTTTGCGTATCCTGTCGTACTTTTTGATGTATTCTTTTTGGCATGGGGGGCATTTACGGGTGCGGTTGTCTTTGAAAGAAATATCTATCCATTCCCCGCAGTCGATGCATTGAATGGCTTTTGTCTTTTTTGCTTCCACGTTTTTTTCCAAATGTTTCAGGATATATTGGCCGTAACAGAACCAGAGCAATTGCTTGTAGCGCTTTTCCTTTCCATATAGATATTCCACAAGCATATCTGCCGTCGTTTCGTCCGAATATCCCAAAAGGCGGAACGTCTCCCGGAGTTTGCAGGCAGTATAATGCAGGTTGCCTATGGCTTCGGCTTTTGTGTTCGCCATGTAACGATATTGTCTGTTCAATTTATCGTACAAATCGGAAACTTCTTTTGGGCAGACTATGTTGGAGTCTTTCATTAATTTCCGATAGTCAATGGGTTCTAATTTCAGGCTGCGGGTATTGACAGGCAGGTTGGGGATACGGTCGTATATTTGGTCTACCAAATTCTGGCCCTGCTTTTTCACCTGTGATTTTTCCTTGTCCTTTGCATACGCAAAGAAGGCAGGGAGCTTTGTGCCGGTATATTTGGAAATCTCTTCCTTTATCTCTTGGGGAAATTCCGGTTTATATAAGGTTTTGGCATAATCAATTACAAAATTATTTTGGCAGCATAGCCTTTTTACACAATCAATGGCATTTTGCTTTTCCTTTTCCGTTCCGGAGGTAAAAACGTCGCTGTTCCAAATCTTTGAGATAAGGTTGCTGTATGTGCCGATATTTCCGCCTGTAAATGCGGCCTGCAATCCGGCAAAAATATTGGCATGGTTTAGTTGGGCCGGTTCTGCCTTGCGCATATTGTAATAAAGCGGCACTATCCCCTCCATATTGCGTTCGGCGATTGCTATAAAGTCTTTGTCGGCAATGACGAGGGATTTGTCGCCGTCCACGTCATACATTAAGATTTTGCTGATTAAGTCGTGGGTGCTTGCATAGATGCCGTTTGTGGTAAACCATTCCCGGATAGCGCCGGAGCGTTCCCCATAGGCAGCGCTTGCAGTATTTTTCCGGACGGCATGTTCCTTATATAAATGAGGGCTTCTTAAACAGTCCAGCTTGTCATATTGGCGGAATAAAAAGCAGAACACTTCCTGGTCATCTAACAGCCCTTTAGGGTTTTCCTCATGCCCGAACCAATATTCGCAGGCCGCATAAAAATCGGGAAGCAAAAAAGTGTATTTTCCGCTGACTTCCAGTTTCCCGCTGCGATATTTTTTTAATAGACTGTTTTTGATGTCGCGGAGGATATCTTTCGTGTAACTGTCGTTTAATAAGGCAGGGTAGTGTTTGACTGCTTTTTGGAAAGGGGTCATATTCGTTTGGTAAGGCGTAATGCCAAGAGCTTCCATCATGGTATCTTTGGAGTGGCAGATATTGCGGAGCCGCTCCGAAGATTTGCGGGTGAGCAAATCGATTTCCTCACTGGTGATGTGGGTAAGGGTTTGCAGCATTTGGTAATTGGTTTTAGCATCTTTTATCCGGTCTTCTTCCATATTACATATACCGGCATGGCATCCGCATGTTTTGAAATATGTTTTATATTCCTCCCAGGAATCATAATATTTGTACATTTTAAACTGGCTTTTTGTAAAAATAATCCGGATTTCTTCCTTTATAATGTCATGTTCCTGTCCATAAATGTCTGTAATAACAGGGGAATAGCCGTTTGTTTCCACAAATTTACGGAAATCGAAGACGCCTAACAATCCTTTTATCCAAGGGGCACGGAACATAAAGTTCTTGGTGGAAACGCAAGGCAGAACCATGCCGGCGCCGTCCGTATGGGGAACCGGGACATAATCGGTTTTGCGGGTAATCGAGTAATCGGATTCATCTACAAAGTCGAAAGTGCCGTACACATTTGTTTCAAAGTCGTCGATGACGATAGATTTATCGATATCAAATTCCGGCCATTCATCGGTGGCGGAATTGGTCAGGGCCATATATGCCAGATGCTTATTGACATTGTTTCCTCCTTTTGCATTAATCTTGTTTATGGTAAGCCCGCACATTACCGTCTTTTCAATTCGGTTCCATATGGATTCTTGAATGAACACTGCCTTCTTTTTGCGGATTTGTCCGGCGGATGAAGTATAATATTGGTATTTTTGTCCTCGATAAGTAAAGCCGTAAAAAGAAATATCTTTAAAGATATCGAGATAGTAGACCTGAACCACAATTAAGGCATGGGTTAAGGTATCCTCTTCGATTCCGATTGCCCTGCTGAGGGCGGAATCAAATACGGATATAACATAAGTGTCGTTTAACTGTTCTTCCCGGATGGCGCGGATATGGTCTTTTCCATTCGTGGCTAGATTCTGGCTTATCTTATTGGATAAGAGGGCAAGCAACTGGTCTTTGGATTTTTTGGCTTTTGCCTGCTTATGCTGCATCAATCCCTTCCAGTGCAGATATTCGGTAAGGGTATTCGGGGCGTTTTGGACAGATTTTTTGCCGGGAATTTCTGTACTGTGCCCGTTTGGACAACTCTTCTTTAAATGCTTTAAGTCATCCGGTGAAAATCCGGATTGTTTTAGTTTCTTTTCGGCTTCAAGCAGTTGGTTCCGCACGTAGTTCTGCTCTTGGCGGTATTTGCAATTCATGTTATGTAGGTATCTTTCACGGCTGCTATAAAAATGGCCGGTGTCGATGGAATATAAGTGATATTGCTTATCGAGCAATTGGCCCACCTCCTGTCTCTTTTCTGAAAATGCTGTTCCGTTTGCATTGCTGGTCGAATTTCTTGTCTGCAATAATTTTTGCGGCGGCTTCCGATAAAGTGGTTTTCCGGTCAAAATCCGAAGCATAAATCCTGCCGCCGAATGTGGTGTGGCCTTTAGTGGGAGACATTGTTTGGTAAAATATTGTTTTCATCTACTGGTTCATCTACTCCTTTCTTTGTGCGTCTAATATATATTTCTCTGTTTGTGGAACTGTAAACTTGAAAAGGTGTAATGAGCAGGATAAAACTGCATAGAGTG
>Ga0137307_101333_pt1 | contig 22566 bp, 18 predicted proteins | sample NAcewD2O_March_2_FD_97180 | JGI IMG/M metagenome (GOLD analysis project Ga0137307, IMG submission 97180) | Mouse cecal microbial communities from Vienna, Austria - N-Acetylglucosamine amended D2O_March | ecosystem: Host-associated > Mammals > Digestive system > Large intestine > Cecum | place... | reverse complement strand
GTTATGCCAGTAACCGGCTTCTACAGCGTTCTTTTCTTCGGTCTGAGCCTTGCTCATACCAACCTTGATACCATGGTTGATACATGGAGCGTAAGCGATGATCAGAGACGGTCCCGGATATGCTTCTGCTTCTGCCAGAGCTTTGATACACTGATTGTAGTCAGCGCCCATGGAAATCTGTGCTACATATACATAGCCGTAGCTCATAGCGATGGAAGCAAGGTCTTTCTTCTTCACTTCTTTTCCGCCTGCTGCGAACTGTGCAATTGCTCCGGTAGGTGTAGCCTTGGAGGACTGTCCGCCTGTGTTGGAGTAAACTTCCGTATCGAATACCATTACGTTGATATCCTGTCCGCTTGCCAGAACATGGTCAACGCCGCCGAATCCGATATCATATGCCCATCCGTCGCCGCCGAAGATCCACTGGGATTTCTTAGCCAGGAAATCTTTCTCAGCCAGGATTTCTTTGGAAGCGTCGCATCCACATGCTTCTAAAGCTGCAACTAATTTATCTGTAGCTGTTCCGTTTACAGCGCCGATTCCGTAAGTGTCAAGCCACTCTTTTCCTGCTGCTGCAACGTCTGCATTCTTGCCTTCTGCTACCAGTGCTTCTACTTTTGTTTTCAGTTTCTCTCTGATTGCCTTCTGAGCCAGCAGCATACCATAGCCGAACTCTGCAGCATCTTCGAATAAGGAATTGGACCATGCGGGACCATGTCCTTTTTCATTTACGGTATAAGGTGTGGACGGTGAAGAGTTACCCCAGATAGAAGAACATCCGGTTGCATTTGCAATATACATTCTGTCACCGAACAGCTGTGTAATCAGTTTTGCATAAGGTGTCTCGCCGCATCCGCCACAGGCTCCGGAGAACTCAAGCAACGGCTGTTTGAACTGAGAACCTTTTACGGTATTCTCTTTGAATTTCTCAACTACATCCACTTTCTTCTCTGTGGTCAGACCATAATCGAAGAATGCCTGCTCTCCAACGTTTGCTTCGCAGTTCTGCATGGTAAGCGCTTTCTCGCCCTTCTTGCCAGGACATACGTTTGCACAGGAGCCGCATCCGGTACAGTCAAGTGCGGAAATGGTCATGCTGAACTTGTACTCCGGCATTCCTGTCATAGGAAGTGTCTGCATTCCTTCCGGAGCGTTGGAAGCCTCTGCTTCTGTCAGAGCTACCGGACGGATAACTGCGTGAGGACATACATAGGAGCAGATATTACACTGGATACAGTTTTCCGGATTCCATACAGGAACATCAACAGCGATACCGCGCTTCTCGTATGCAGCGGAACCGGAAGGAGTCTGTCCGTTTTCGTATTTCTTAACAACGGATACGGGAATCTTATTACCTTCCTGTCCGTTTACCGGAATCTGAATCTCGTTTACGAAATCAACAACATCTTTTCTGTCTCCGGTTGCAACTTTTGCAAAGCTCTCATCCTGAGCGTCTTTCCAGCCTGCAGGTACGTCAATCTTAACAACTCCGGTTGCTCCGGCGTCGATTGCATCGTAGTTCATCTGTACGATCTTGTCGCCCTTCTTGCCGTAGGTTGCCTTTGCAGCAGCCTTCATCAGCTCAATGGCTCTTTCTTCCGGAATAATAGCTGCCAGTTTGAAGAATGCGGACTGAAGCACGGTGTTGATACGTCCGCCAAGTCCGATTTCCTTACCAATCTTAATACCGTCGATGGTATAGAACTGGATATCGTTTTCCGCAATGTATCTCTTAACCTGTCCAGGCAGATGGTTTTCCAGTTCTTCCGGAGTCCAGGAGCAGTTCAGAAGGAATGTTCCGCCCGGTACCAGTTCCTGAACCATGTTGTACTTGCGTACATAGGAAGGATTATGACATGCCACGAAGTTCGCCTGTTTGATCAGGTAAGTAGATTTGATTGCTTTCTTACCGAAACGCAGGTGGGACATGGTAACGCCGCCGGACTTCTTGGAATCATAATCAAAGTATGCCTGAGCGAACATGTCTGTGTTGTCACCGATAATCTTGATGGAGTTCTTGTTTGCTCCAACCGTACCGTCTGCGCCCAGACCCCAGAACTTACAGTTGATAGTTCCTTCCGGTGTGGTTACCGGGTCTTCTTTTACTTCCAGAGAAAGGTTGGTTACATCATCATAGATACCTATGGTGAATCTTTCTTTCTCAGTATTGTTGTATACAGCGATAATCTGTCCGGGTGTGGTATCTTTGGAGCCTAATCCGTAACGTCCGCTTGTAATCTTAACAGCGTCGAACTTGCTTCCCTTTAATGCTGCTACCACATCCAGATATAACGGCTCGCCAAGGGAGCCAGGCTCTTTGGTTCTGTCTAATACAGCAATAGTCTTAACGGTATCAGGAATTGCTGCAATCAATGCTTCTTTGCTGAACGGACGATACAGACGTACTTTTACAACGCCCACTTTCTCGCCTTTTGCCATTAAGTAGTCAATGGTCTCGTCAATGGTGTCGCATACGGAACCCATAGCAATGATGATTCTGTCTGCATCAGCAGCTCCGTAGTAGTTGAACAGTTTGTAATCTGTTCCAATCTTTTCATTTACCTTGTCCATGTATTTCTGTACGATTGCCGGCAATGCATCGTAGGTGGAGTTACAGGACTCTCTGGTCTGGAAGAAAATATCCGGGTTCTGTGCGGAACCGTCCTGACGGGGATGATTCGGATTCAGCGCATTCTTACGGAATGCGTCGATTGCGTCCATATCCACCATGTCTTTCAGGTCTTCATAATCCCATGTTTCAATTTTCTGAATCTCGTGGGAAGTACGGAATCCATCAAAGAAATTGATGAAAGGAAGATGTCCTTCCAGTCCGGCACAGTGTGCAACCGGAGTCAGGTCCATAACTTCCTGTACGGAAGATTCGCAGAGCATTGCCGCACCGGTCTGACGGCAGGCATATACGTCAGAATGATCACCGAAAATGTTCAGTGCATGAGTTGCCACACAGCGGGCAGATACGTTAAATACGCCCGGAAGCCCCTCACCTGCAATTTTGTACAGATTGGGAATCATCAGTAACAGTCCCTGAGATGCAGTATAAGTAGTGGTCAGAGCACCTGCTGCCAGTGAACCGTGTACCGTACCTGCTGCTCCGGCTTCAGACTGCATTTCTGTTACCTGAACAGTCTGTCCGAAAATGTTCTTTCTTCCCTGTGTTGCCCATTCATCGGTAGCTTCTGCCATAACAGAAGACGGTGTGATTGGGTAGATGGCTGCAACATCTGTATATGCATAAGAAGCATGAGCTGCTGCATGGTTACCATCCATGGTTTTCATAGATCTTTTCATTACATTTTTCCTCCTGCCTGAATTTAATGTAACATCTTCATTGTTACAATTTAACCTGCTGCTGCCCGTCCGGTGACTCTGCCGCCTTCTTCCGCTGATACCCGGAAAATCCGGCCGGACAATAACAGATTCTTCCTTTATACTATAATAATTGTGACTGAAAAAATCAATAGTTTTTCGCTTATTTCATGTATTTTTCCTGAAACACCTCAATGGGCAGAGGCCGGTCAAACAAAAAGCCCTGGCCGTAGCGGAAACCGCAGTCCACCAGGAACTCCCGCTGCTCTTCCGTCTCGATTCCCTCAAAAATCACTTCCTCCTTGACGCTCTCAATTAATCTGCCCACATTCTGTATAAATTCTCTGGCATTTTCACGGGTTCCCTGATTCAGAAAGCTCCGGTCAATCTTCACAATATCTGCCGGAATATCGAGGAGCATCCCCAGGGAGGAATACCCTGTCCCGAAATCGTCGATAGCCACCCGGAATCCTGCCTGGCGCAATTGCTGCACTTCTATTTTCACCAGATCATACCCCGCCACAAACAGGCTTTCCGTTATTTCAATTTCAATATATCCGGGTTCAATCCGGTAGGCTCTTGTCAGTGACAGAATCCGCTGGTAAATCCCGTCCTTTTCAAAATGGCTCCTGGAAAAATTCACGGAAATTACCGGTGGTTCTTTCCCGGCTTCCAGCCAGCTGCGCATATAAATCAGCACCTGCTCATACACATAAAAATCCAGCTCCACAATGTATCCTGTTTTCTCCAGCAGGGGAATAAACTGGCCGGGCGGCTCAATCCTTCCGTTTTCCTTCTTCCAGCGCACCAGCGCTTCTCCGCCGGAAAGAACAAACTGGGAAAGATAAAATTTGGGCTGCACATACACCTGAAAGCCCCCTTTATCCAGACTTCCCTGAAATTCCGCCAGAATTCGCTTCTCTTCCTCCCGCTGGCTGCGCATTTTGCTCTCATACACTTTGCAGAAGGCATTGTGGTTGCCCTTAATGCTTTTTCTGGTAAGATTGGCATTTTCAATGGCCATGTCCAGATTCTCATCCCTGCTCTCCATAAAGTAAATGCCTGTGGTCAGCCTGACATTGCAGGAAGGATAGAATTCCTTCTGGCGCCTGGTAAAATTCAGGCTGATTTTCACAATATTCTGCATAATGGATTCCCGGTCCGTGTCCCACAGAAAGGTAATAAACAAATCAGAATACAGCCGGCAGGAAACCATCCGCCCGTCCTTCTGAATCATGGCTGCAAAATCTTTCAGAATTCCGTTTCCCGCCTCATGGCCGAAATTATCATTCAAATAGGAAAAATCATTGATATCCGTATAAACTATGGCATACTGCCTGTGCTCCTGCCAGTTCTCCAGTTCCTGCTGCACCCGGCTTTTAAAGGCGTCCTCCACATACAGACCCGTCAGCAGGTCCCGCTTCTTCAGACGCAGAATAGCTTTCTGATCCTCTTCTCTCTGCACCCGCAGAGCCACGAATACGGAAATCATCCGGGACAGTTCCAGAAATGTCTCTTTCTCAAAATCTGTCCAGAGCCTGGGTTTTTCCATATCACAGAAAGACACATACCCTTCTCCCAGTTCAAACCAGGAGAAGCTGCAGTTTACCAGCGCCCGCATTCTGCGCTCCCGGAATACCGCCTTATCGGATTCCGTAACCTTATCGTCCCCCTGGCAGTCGTTAATGTAAGACAGGCCCCACTCGTCAAATCCTGCAAAAAAGCCATCCCAGTTCTCATATCTGTCTACAAACTGAGGCCTGGTCAGGATTCCGTTCTCTCTGGTCCAGCAATTGGTCTGCACCAGTTCCTTCCTCTCTTTGTTGCATTCCAGTACTGACACCATGTCCAGATCGTACTGTCTTCCGATCCGCTCCATCAGCAGATTCAGGGAATCGTTCACATCCCTGGCATGGGAGAGCAGGGTAAAGGCCTCGGATATAAAATCCATGTCCTGTATCTGCCCCGCCCTGTACTGGCCGCTTCCCGACTCTATCTTCGTCACTTTTCTGGTCTTCCACAGGGGATCTGCAATTTCTGCCAGGCGGTACTGGTTCTTCCCTGCTTCCTTTGCCTGGTACATGGCCATATCCGCCTTGGAAAACAGGGACGCATAGCTTTCCTTCACCGTTCCGTAAATGGCTACTCCCACACTGCAGCTTATCTCCACTTTTTCCTCGTGTCTGCCGTGATAAGTCTGCCGCACCAGCTCACAGATACTCCCGGCCTTGTTTTTCGCCTGAAAAGAATCGGTGTGTTTCATAAGCACCAGAAATTCATCTCCGCCAATCCTTCCGATAATATCTGTCCCCCGGAACAGGCTCTGTATTTTCTTCCCGATATTTACCAGCACATTATCTCCGAACAGATGGCCCAGCGTATCGTTTACATATTTAAAATTGTCCACGTCCACCAGAAACAGCGCATGGGTACCGTTGGGATTGCTCCTTAAAAATGACTCGATTTCTGCTTTTGCAGCCGCCCGGTTCAGCAGGCCGATTAAATCATCGCGTTTCAGACGCTGCGCCATTTCATCCTGCTGCAGCCGCTCTCTGGTAACATCTTCCGTCCTGCCCAGAATACGCACAATACGTCCTCCCACGCCCCGGATACTCTTATAGCAGGTTCTGTGCCAGGCATATACCGGCTGCTCTCCGTCTCCGGCAATATTCACCCGGTATTCCAGCACTCCGTGTTCTTCCTGCTCCGAAGCCCGGTCCAGCACTTTGAAAAACTGCTCGCAGTCCTCCCGGTGCAGCACCTTCTCCAGAATAGTCCTGGGTACACTGTAATCCTTCCCGTTCCGGTCTGCCAGTATAACATTGGAACGGGCGGAAATAAACATGGTTTCATTTTTTACATCGTATTCAAAGGGAAATTCCTGGTTGATTTCCTCCATCAGCTTGTACCGCTCCGTCTGGAGGTGCAGTTCTTCCTCCATCCGTTTCCGGCTGTGGATATCCCAGATTGCTACAAGAAAATAAGGTATGTTGTTCTCATAATAAAACAGGCGGACTTTCAGTGCCAGCCAGCGTTTTTTCCCGGCTTTGTCACAGAAGCGCACCTCGCACTGCCCCACCCTGTCGCTGTCCGTTGCGTCTTTCATGATTTCTCTCAGGCACTCTCTGTCCTCCTGGTACAGAACATCGGAAAAATTCCCCTCCATTGCCTGTATTTCTTCCTGCGTATAGCCTGCCGCATGAAAAAATTCTTCATTGCCGTTCACCAGTTCCCGGCAGTCAAAGCCCCGGATAACTGCACAGCCCGCAGGCATTTTCTGCACGGTCCGGTCAGACATTTTATCGGTTTCCCCCGCTCCGGCCTGCTGCGCCGGACATGTTTCTCTGATTTCCTGTTTGTCCATAAAAGCATTCCCCGTTTCATTCTTTTATGTGGCTTTGTTCTAAAATGAAAATTTCATTATTTTCAATCATACCAAATATTTCCCTTATTTTCAATTGTTTTCCTTGAAAATACAGGGATTTTATGTATAATAGTTACTGTCTGCTCCATAAGAGAAAATATGGGCGTATCATAATACGATAAAGAACAGAAAATTCAGAAAAACGAGGATTTTAATATGATTAGTGCAAACAATGTAACACTGCGAATCGGCAAAAAGGCTTTATTCGAGGACGTGAATATCAAGTTCACCGAAGGAAACTGTTATGGGCTCATCGGCGCCAACGGAGCCGGAAAGTCCACCTTTCTCAAAATTTTAAACGGACAGTTAGAGCCTACCAAAGGAGATGTTTTCATCACTCCCGGCCAGCGGCTCTCTTTCCTGCAGCAGGATCATTTCAAATACGATGAATTCTCCGCGCTGGACACGGTTATCATGGGAAATCAGCATCTGTATGACATTATGAAAGAAAAAGACGCCATTTACATGAAGGAAGATTTCACCGATGAGGACGGGATTCGCGCCAGCGAACTGGAAGCGGAATTCGCGGAGATGGACGGATGGAATGCGGAATCGGACGCGGCCCAGCTCTTAAACGGTCTGGGCATTGAAACGGAATTCCACTACGCTCTTATGAAGGACTTATCGGGAGAACAGAAAGTGAAAATCCTGCTGGCCCAGGCACTGTTCGGCAACCCGGACATCCTGCTCCTGGACGAGCCGACCAACCATCTGGATTTAGACGCCATTGCATGGCTGGAAGAATTTTTAATCAATTTCAACAATACGGTTATCGTTGTGTCCCACGACCGGTATTTTCTGAACAAGGTCTGCACCCACACTGCAGATATTGATTATGCTAAAATCCAGCTCTATGCGGGAAATTACGATTTCTGGTATGAGTCCAGCCAGCTTTTAATCCGGCAGATGAAAGAAGCCAACAAGAAAAAGGAAGAAAAAATCAAAGAGCTGCAGGAATTTATTTCCCGGTTCTCCGCCAATGCTTCCAAATCCAAACAGGCTACCTCCCGGAAAAAGGCGCTGGAGAAAATCCAGCTTGACGAAATCAAGCCTTCCAGCCGGAAATATCCTTATATTGACTTCCGCCCCAACCGGGAAATCGGCAATGAGGTGCTGACCGTGGAAAACTTATGCAAGACCATCGACGGAGTAAAGGTACTGGACAACGTGTCCTTTATTGTGGGACATGACGACAAAATTGCATTTGTGGGAAGCAACGAAACTGCAAAGACCACTTTGTTCAAAATCCTTGCAGGAGAGATGGAGCCCGACGAGGGCAATTACAAATGGGGCGTAACCACCAGCCAGTCCTACTTCCCCAAGGATAATACGGAGATTTTTGACAACGACCTGCAGATTGTGGAATGGCTGACCCAGTATTCTGAAATCAAGGACGCCACCTATGTGCGGGGCTTCCTGGGCAGAATGCTGTTCGCCGGAGAAGACGGCGTGAAGAAAATGAAAGTGCTGTCCGGCGGGGAAAAAGTACGGGTGCTCTTGTCCCGTATGATGATTACCGGAGCAAACGTGCTGATTCTGGACGAGCCCACCGACCATCTTGACATGGAGTCCATCACCGCCCTGAACAACGGGCTGATGAAGTTCCCCGGTGTCCTGCTGTTTGCCTCCAGAGACCATCAGGTGGTACAGACCACTGCCAACCGTATCATTGAGTTTCTTCCAAACGGCTCCATGATTGACAAAATCACCACCTACGACGAGTATCTGGAAAGCGACGAAATGGCCAGAAAGCGTCAGGTATATTCTACCAGTAACGCGCAGGAAGAAGACGACTGATAACGGAAAGGAATCCCTGTGAATTGATTTTCAGGAACTGGATTTACAATAGCTGGCCATCACAGTAAGTATGCTTTCAGCAAATCCAGCGTGGCCTTTACTCCGTCCACATGGCTTCTCTCATAGCCATGAGAGGCATAGACTCCCGGACCAATCAGCCCATGGCGGCAGTCATAACCCGCCTCCAGTGCAGCGTCCGCATCTGACCCGTAATGGGGATATACGTCCGGGGCAAAGTCAATGCCATGGTCTTTCGCCGCCTTTATCAGACCGCTTACCACAGGATAACTGTAAGGGCCCACGCTGTCTTTCACACAGATGGATACCTGGTGCTCCGTACAGTTCAGTCCCTCGCCCACACATCCCATGTCCACAGACAGAATTTCTGTTACGCCGTCGGGTACCGTTCCGCAGGCTCCATGACCCACTTCTTCATAAACGGTAATGTGCTGGTAAATATTCCGTTCAGGAATAATCTTTTCCTCTTTTATATATTTCGCAAATCCCAGCAAAACACCCACACTCAGCTTATCATCCAGAAACCGGCTCTTGATATAGCCTTTTTCCGTAATCACAGTTCTGGGCGCAAAGGCCACAATATCCCCTGCCATAATACCAAGTTTTTCCGTCTCTTCCATGGAGCTGACTTTTTCGTCCAGTACCACTTCCATGGTATCAAAGCTCCGTTTGGCTGTGCTGTAATCGCCGTTTACATGGACGGAAGCATTTTCCATCTGAAAGGTTCCCTCATACACGCCGTCGAATCTGGTAATAATCCGGCAGTTTTCTGCTTCTGCATTGTTGGGATTCAGACCGCCCAGAGGCGACACTTTCAGCCTGCCGTTCCCTTTGATTTCACAAACCATGGCGCCCAGCGTATCCATATGGGCTTCCAGTAAAATCCCGTTCTCCGGCTCCTGTCCGCCCAGATTCACCAGCACGCCGCCTTTTACGGTTTTTACCGGTTCATATCCCAGAGAGCGGTACGCTTTCATCAGATACTCCGCCGCTTCTTCCGTATATCCGGTAGGGCTGTCTATGGCCAGAATTTTTCTGGTCTCATCCAGAATATATTCCATAATTGTTTCCATTTTTTTCATTTTCTATATTTCCTCCTGTCATTTCAGGCACAGAAATGCCCCAAGATTTCCCCGTTTCCCATGGCTGGCCCGATGGGAAAACAGTAATTTATGGTTACAGCAGGTACAGATTTCTGTCACTGTCAGGTGTTCCTGCCGGATACCTGCTTCCAGCAGGACAATCTCATTGGCCCGCCACAAATCAAGCTGGTATTTTCCATTTCCCTTATCCTGCAGAATCTCGTCTCTGCGTCCGGGAAATCCCTGCTCAAATGCCAGCGCCACATCTTCGCTGACCTCATAGCAGTTCTGGCAGATGGAGGGGCCGATGGCACAGACCACATCCTCCGGCTCTGTCTGAAATTCCCGTTTCATGGCCTCCAGCGTGGCTTTTCCCATGCGGCCCACAGTTCCCCGCCAGCCGGAATGAGACAGCCCGATGGCTTTCTGCCTGGTATCCACAAAATACAGGGGCACGCAGTCCGCAAAAAAGGCTGACAGTACCAGCCCCGGTTCATTGGTAATCAGTCCGTCAATATCCGTATAATCCCTTTCTCTGAGCAGTCCCTTTCCCGCATCTTCCCTGCCCGCCCGCCTTACATTGGCGGTATGGGTCTGGTCTGTCAGCACAAAATTCCCATACTCTGTCCCAAGGGCCTGTGAGATTCTGCGGAAATTTTCTTCCACAGCTTCCCTCTCATCTCCTCTGGTAAAGCTCAGATTCAGACTTTCAAATATGCCTTTGCTGACGCCGCCCAGTCTGGTGGTAAAACAGTGCTTTACCAGATGGGTTTCTTCCACCAGCGGAAAAGACAGGTACGGAAAGATTCCCGCCTCCGTCTCTGCCTGTTTTAATACCGGAACTGGTTTCCTGCTTCCGGACTGAAATACGATTTGCTGCTCCATAACCGCTCCTTCCTGTTATTATGCATAAACAGATAATTGTGAAACTCAATAATTGTGTTAATTTCATGTACAATTCAAAAGATTTGAATATAAATATTTTCTCATGCAAAAGGTGAGAAATGCATTTCAGCACTATGGAAGCGAGACTTAAAGAAGCATGAAAGCCTCTGCTGAACATGATTCTTTGCATTCAGAGGCTCGCTGGAATGTCCGGTGCGTCTGGCATTTCGGCCTTTTGTATGAAGGAGATATTTAAAAGAAACTGTGGAAATTGTACATGAAATTTTGATAATTGGATAGTTTCAGCGCCGAAAAGGAAATGCATGTTCCACATGAATCATCTCTGTTCCCAGAATTCCGATTACGTCAAACCGGCAGGGCGTCTCTTCTCCATATCCATAACGGAGACAGTAATATTCCGCCGTCCGGCAGATTTTCCGCTGCTTTGAAAGATTCACCGCCTCCAGCGGATGGCCGCCTCTTATATCTTTCCGGTATTTTACTTCCACAAATACCAGGTATTTCCCCTGTCTGGCCACCAGATCTATTTCTCCATACCTGCTGCGGAAATTTGCCGTCAGAATCTGATAACCCTTTTCTTTCAGAAATTCTGCCGCCTGCTGTTCGAAGGCCATGCCAAGACTGCGGTTCTCATTTCCTGCTTTTCCCAAATTTACATACCCCTTCTGTCTCCTGTTTACTGTCACCTGATACGGTCTCCCCTGTATCTGCTCCGCTTATTTCTTATTCTGTGATTTACCGCAGTTTCTCCCGCATTCGCTCCATATCATCTACAAATACCAGTATTTCCGCCACCACTTCATACAGTTCCGGCGGTATCATATCGCCGATTTCCAGTTTGGACAGGGTTTTTGCCAGTTTATCATCCCGGTAAAAGGGGATGTTGTCTTCTTTCGCCTTTTCAATAATCCGCTCCGCCAGATGCCCTTTTCCGGTAGCTATGATTTTCGGTGCGGTTTCCCCCGGATTGTAGGCTATGGCCACAGCGGTTTTCTGCTTTTCACCCGATGTGGTTTCCATGGTTACCAGCTCTTTTGTATTTCTGTATCTTGTTCCGTCCATGGCCCTTTGGCTCCCTCCGTTCCCATATTTACTCACAGCCTGTCAGTCCGGATTTCCATTTTCTTTCTCTGTAAAACATAAGTTCTATGCTTTCACATCAAAGGAATACCGGTGCAGCTTTCCGGCAGGCTTTTCCTGCTCCAGAAATTCCCGGGGAGAATCTTTCTGCAGTTTCCTGTTTTCCACCTTTATCTCACAGCTATATCCTTTCTGCTCCAGACGTTCCGCCAGTTTATCTGTAAATCCGGCAATCAGCCGGTAAGATTTCTCATCTGCCAGGTAGAAATCCGTCTGCACCGACTGTCCATGCATTTTCACATAAATATCGGTGGAACCCAGATGTTCCATATCCAGGTGGAGCAGTGCGGACAAATCGCCTTCCTTTTCCCTCAGATTCTTTTTGTTGGTATACACATACAAATCGCTGTGGGCATTCTGCTGCTGCAGTTTCAGCGGAAGCTGCACATAGGTGTACACCTGATTTAACTGATTCATAAAATCCAGATTGTTCTGCACGGACTGAGCTGTTTTTGCCAGGGCGCTGCCTTCCTTTCCCGCCTGGGACAGCACCTGCTGCAACTCTGACATCTGCCGGTTCAGACGCTGGTACAGCTCCTTTACAGCCCCTTCTTCTTTTAATTTTTCCGGCGTCAGCATCCACTGCTCTGTCATGGCCTGTTTCATCAGGTTTTTCACTTCTTTTGAAGAAAACAGCTTCTTCATGGCCCCGGCCTCTCCATACTCGCTGCTTTCCAGGGCTTTCATCATCTGCTGCAGAAATTCTCCGGCAGAAAGGTTCGCATTCAGCCTGCCCTGGGGCAGAAGCTGCTGATTTTCCGCTGCCCCGGATTCTTTCAGCATGGAGGCCAGATTCTCCTGCTGTTCTCCGGTCAGTATCTGGTTTATGCTATTCTGCGCCTGGGCGCCGCTCTCTTTCCCGGCAGATTCCGGAGCTTCCGGGGGAACTCCTGCCTGGGCCTGTACCTGGGCCTGGGACTCCGCCTGGGCTGCGCCGGTAAGGCTTTCCGGTGCTCCTGCACCCTGAGAAGCCGGATTCTGAGATATCGGATTCTGCAAATCCGGATTCACGGTCTCCGTCTGTCCCCCTGCCGCACCCGCTCCCTCTGCCTGTGTACTGTTGCCCAGCAGAATTTCCATAATCTGCTGCTGAATTCCGGGAATCCGGCCTGTCTGCTGTCCGGCTCCTGCCGCCGGATTCTGTCCGACTCCTGCCGCTGCCGGATTCTGCCCGGCCCCTGCTGTCGCCGGATTCTGCCCGCTGCCGCCCAGCGTAAAATTCTCCGTAAGTCCCTGTCCTTCCTGTCCGAACAGCTGCTCCGGCAGATTTGCAAGACCTTCCATCAGGTTCTGCAAATCCGGCAGGATTGCCTGCTGTCCGTTCTGATAATTCTGAAACTGGTTCAGGGAATTTTCCGTAATCTGAAATCCCAGCTTCTGCATCTGAACCAGCGTCTGCATGTCTGCCTGAGGAAAACCGGCCGCAGCCCGCGCCATCTGCAGCAGGCTGTTTCTGTCTATGGGAAGCTGCTCCATCATCATCTGGTTTACCATGGACAGGTTACGGGGATTTACCTTCAGTCCCGCCGCCTCCAGCGCTTTCATCAATGTGGGATTCTGAGCACTTTCCAGAACCACCGGGCGGATGGAAATCTGTTCTTCTGTGGTACCCTTTACCTCAAACAGCATGGGCTGCCCCTGTTCCAGTGTGACTCCCGTCTCCATTCTGGCCTGTATGGTACTTCCGTCGCTCAGTCCAAGGGTTACCTGACCGTTGCTTTTTATGTCTGTCACCATTCCTTCAAACACTTTGCCCGGAACCAGTTCCTGAAGCTGAGAGGCCGGACGCACGGAAGCTGTTTCCTTTACAGAATTCAGGGTCTGTGTATTGGATGCTGTATTGGCCTGATATTGATGAACACCCTCCAAAAATGACATATCCATCACTGCCTTTCTATGTTTTTTATAAAGGTCTGACGGTGTATGGGCGAGGGCCCAAAAGTCCGGACTGCCTGCATGTGTTCCTGGGAACCGTATCCTTTGTTGCGGGCAAATCCATACTCCGGCATAATTTTGTCGTATTCCACCATCAGCCTGTCTCTGGTTACTTTTGCAATGATACTTGCCGCTCCGATGGAAATGCTTTTCGCATCTCCTTTGATAATGGGAACCTGAGGAATGTCCACCTGGGGAATGGTCACAGCATCATTTAATAATATATCGGGCGTCAGAGTTAAATTTTGAATAGCCTGCCGCATAGCCTCATAGGTTGCCTGAAGAATATTGATTTCATCAATTCTGGCGGGACTTACCATGCCGATTCCTGTGGCCAGGGCCTGCTCCATAATCACCTCATAGAGTTCTTCTCTTTTTTTCTCACTGAGCTTTTTGGAATCATTGATATAAAGAATTCCGCAGTCTTTGGGCAGAATCACTGCCCCGGCCACCACAGGGCCTGCCAGTGGCCCTCTGCCCGCCTCGTCGATTCCGCACACATGGCCTGCCTGTTCGTACTGCCTTTCATAAACTTTCAGTCTCTCGATTCTCTCCCGCTCTTGCTGCAGCTTCTCCAGACGTTTTCCGGCCTGCTGCAGCAATTTCTGAACTCCGGCGCGACTGTCATTGTTATATTCGGAAATAAAGGCAGGCAGCATCGTCTCCTCTGCTGCCTGTAATTCCTCTTTTATCTCACTGATTTTCTTCTGTTCTCCCACTGTATTCTCCTCTTATCCTGTACTGTCTCCTGAGGATTCCGGATTTATCCCCCTACTGATGTTTGATAAATCCAATCCGGTCAAAGGGATAAAGCCGCAGCCAGGCTCTTCCGATAATATCTTCTCTGCGTATTTTGCCCACACTGGGATCCCGGCTGTCTGAACTTGCATTCCTGTTATCTCCCAGCACAAAATATTCTCCTTCTCCCAGTTCAATGGGACTGGCGGCTTCTCCCGGATCTAAAATAATCTCTCTTCCGTAGGATTCCTCCAGCACTTCCCCGTCAATATAAATATTCCCTTCGTCATCAATCTGTACCGTTTCTCCCGGCAGGCCGATAATCCTCTTGATATAATAAGTATCTTCTTTGTACTGAAAAGGAAATACTATGATATCAAACCGTTCCGGGTCGTGGAACCGGTAGCTGATTTTATCCACAATCAGATTATCTCCGTCACTGAGGGTATATTCCATGGAAGTACCGCTTACCTGGGTGCGCTGCCCCACATAATGAATCACCAGATAGGTCACCAGAAATACAATTGCAATATAGAGAATAAAACTCAGGGTCTCTTTCACCATATCCGACTTATCCCTGGGAGATTTCTCCTTTCCCGCCCTTTTCTCCTTCCGGTTTTCTTTCTGTTTCCTGTCCTCTTCCTTTTTATTCATAATCATACATTCTTCTTTCTTTTCAACTCTCCTCATTGGGGAATTCAAGGGTTATGTTTCCCAGGCGTCCGCTGCGGAACTCGTCAATGACAAGGGCTGCCGCTTTGCTGTAATCAGGCTCATTTCCCTTTTTGACACAGTTGCGGTTTTCGGCAATCTGCATCAGCAGTTCCGGCGGATTCCGGTCTTCTTCCACCCCGTACCGTGCAGCCAGCACTCCAGGATAATTTTCCTTCAGAATTCCAATCAGTTCCAGAGAAAGTTCGTCAATGTTTAAAATTTCGTCTTTTATGGAGCCAATCAGTGCCAGCAGCAGCCCCACCTGCTGATCTTCAAATTTGGGCCATAAAATTCCCGGCGTGTCCAGAAGCTCCACATTCTTATTCAGCTTAATCCACTGTTTTCCTTTGGTTACCCCCGGCTTATTTCCCGTTCTGGCACAGGCTTTTCCCGCATAGGTATTGATAAACGTAGATTTGCCCACGTTGGGAATTCCCACCACCATGGCCCGTATGGGACGGTTTTTAATGCCTCGTTTCCGGTCCCGCTCCGTTTTCTCCCTGCAGGCTTCCATAATCACGCTGCTGATGGTCTTCATCCCTGTCCGGGACCTGGCGTCCAGTTTTACCACAAACCAGCCCTTTTTCCTGAAATATTCCGCCCAGGCGGCTGTCTGTTCTTCACTGGCCAGATCCGCTTTGTTCATAAGAATCAGTCTGGCTTTCTGCTTTCCAAGTTCATCTATATCGGGATTGCGGCTGCTTAAGGGAATTCTGGCGTCTACCAGTTCAATTACCAGATCTATTAATTTCATATCTTCCTGCATCTGACGTCTGGCTTTCGTCATATGTCCAGGATACCATTGAAACTGCATATTATCACCTTTCCGTTATTTCAGCAGAGCGAATCTGTCCCAGGGCCAGACAATACACCATGCCTTTCCCACAATATATTCTTTCTTTACATTTCCAATACTGGCGTACCGGCTGTCCTCGCTGTTGTTCCTGTTATCCCCCAGCACAAAATACTCGTCCTCGCCCACGGTGAGTTCTTCTTCTGCCAGCAGTGCATTTTCAATGGCGGGAACTTCCACCTTTTCTTCAAAAGGCTCTCCATTAATATAAATCATGCCTTCCTTTACCTGCACTTTGTCTCCCGGCATGGCGATGACCCGCTTGATATAGTAATGGGATTTCTCGTTTCCATTGGGCAGAAATACAATCAGATCGTTCTGCTTCGGGCTGAATATTTTATACACAAGCCGGTTGACCAGAATTTTCTCTCCGTTCTCCAGCGTGGGAGACATGGAAGGGCCCACCACAGAAATGCGGAATCCCACAAATAACACCAAAAGGACTGCCACAAACATGGTCAGCAGAATCTCCCCTGTCCAGAGCGCAATCTCTCTCAGTAATCCTGTATTTACTTTTCGCTTTTTCCGGTTAAAATTTAATCCTGATGTCCTTCTCATTTTTCTCTCCGCAAGGTGCCTGTATCCTGCATATCATTTTCCTCATACAGGAAACCCGGAGGAATCTCCTGTATGAGGAAAAAGGGACAACTACAATTGTATTTGTCCCTTCTGCATTCTGTCCGGATTATTTTACCAGCTCTTTTACTTTTGCTCTCTTGCCTACGCGTCCTCTCAGGTAATTTAATTTCGCACGTCTTACTTTACCGCGGCGGACAACTTCAATCTTCTCAACATTGGGAGAATGCAGCGGCCAGGTCTTCTCAACTCCCACACCGTTGGAGAATTTTCTTACGGTGAAAGTCTCACGGTTGCTGCCGCCCTGTCTCTTTAACACAATTCCTTCAAAAACCTGAATTCTTTCACGGTTTCCCTCTTTAATCTTACCATATACTTTAATGGTATCGCCTACGCGGAATTCCGTAATCTCTGATTTTAACTGTTCCTGTTCAATACTTTTCATAATTTCTGTTGCGTTCATCCTGTGACCTCCTGATTATATTCCGATGTTCTTAATACCTTTCGTAACAGAGGACCATCATTTTCTGTCTCACAGGTTGATATTCTATCATAATTTTTCTGAAAAGTCAACAACCCCGCGGGAATCAGAGGATTTTTCATATTCCTCCAGCCACTCCCGCTCCTGAGGCGACAGTTCCGCCTGGGCCAGCAAATCCGGCCTGCGCTCTCTGGTCAGCAGGACAGATTGCTGACGCCGCCAGGCTTCAATTTTTTTATGGTGGCCAGATAACAATATGGGCGGTACCTTTTTGCCATTCCATTCCTCCGGTCTGGAATACTGGGGATATTCCAGCAGGCCGCCTTCAAAGGACTCCGTGCTGCCGGAACTTTCATTGCCCAGAACCCCCGGAACCATACGGGCAATGGCGTCCACCATCACCATGGCCGGCAGCTCCCCTCCGGTCAGGACGTAATCTCCGATGGACATGTAATCTGTCACAATTTCTTCCAGTACCCGCTGGTCTATGCCTTCGTAATGACCGCAGAGCAGAATCATATCTTCCTCTCCGGCCAGCCTTCTGGCGTCATTCTGGCAGAAGGTTTTTCCCTGAGGGGTCACATAGACACACCGGGGCTTTTTCCCGATTCGCTCCACCACAGATTTCCAGGCATCGTATACTGGCTGGGCCTGCATCAGCATTCCCGCTCCGCCGCCATACGGATAATCATCTACTTTTTCATGTTTATTTGCGGAATAATCTCTGATATTAATGGCCTCAATATGCAGTCGTCCTGCTTCCATGGCCCGCCCGATGATACTGGTATTCAGTCCGTTCATTACCATATCCGGAAATAAAGTCAGTATATAAAAATTCATGGTTTTCCTCAGTCCTCTTCCAGAAGGCCCGGCAGCAGATGTATCCGCATGGTCCTCTGTTCCATATCCACATCCAGAATACATTCTTTAATTGCCGGAATCAGCAGTTCTTTCTTCCTGCCGGCAGAAGAAGACGTTTCATCTGCCTGAATCACATAGACGTCATTGGCCCCGGTCTGCAGTACATCTGCAATCTGTCCCAGCGCCTGTCCTTCTTCTGTCAGAACTCTGACCCCAAGCAAGTCTGCAATAAAGTATTCGTCTTTTTCGCATTTTACCGCCTGGTCCCTGGTTACGAAAAGGCTTTTTCCTTTATATTTTTCCACATCATTTATATTATCAATATCTTTAAATTTCAGAATCACCAGATTCTTAAAAAATTTCACCTGGACAATTTCCAGTTCCAGCTTTTCCCTGCCGGTGTCCAGCAGTACTTTTTTTAATTTTTTAAACCTTGCTGCATCATCTGTGGTGGGAAATACTTTTACTTCCCCCCGGATTCCATGGGTAGTGGTTATCACACCCACCTGAAACAAATCTTCCATAGGGTTTCCTTTCCGAGCGGGCAGAAGAGATTTTCCCTGCCCGCCGCGCGGCCCGCGCGCTGCTTCAGCGGCATATTTTCTCTGCACGGGCCTGTGCAGACGAAAATCACAGTGAAACTTCACTGTGATTTTCGTCTGTTACTGCATAATATCCACAATAACTTTCTTTTCGCTTTTAGCTGCTGCTGCTTTTACAACGGAACGGATTGCCTTGGCAATGCGCCCCTGCTTTCCGATGACCTTTCCCATATCTGCCTGGGCAACACGTAACTCTATCACAATGGACTTTTCGTTCTCAGTCTCTGTAACTGCAACTTCTTCAGGATTATCCACAAGTGCTTTCGCAATTACTTCTACCAATTCTCTCATTACGTCACCTCACGAAGATTATTTTTCGATACCGGCTGCTTTAAAAATCTTTCCTACCATTTCTGTAGGCTGAGCACCATTTGCCAGCCATTTCTTTGCCAGTTCTTCATTTACATGGAACTCGCTTGGATCCCTTGTTGGGTCATAGGTTCCAATCTCCTCGATAAATTTACCGTCTCTCGGAGACCGGGAATCAGCTACCACGATTCTATAGAAAGGAGCCTTCTTCTGTCCCATTCTTTTCAGTCTGATTTTTACCATCGCACATCTCACCTCCTGGTTGTTAAACTGTTTTCTATCAGTAATCAGAACCTGCGAATGCCTGTCCTGTTACGAACGTTATTTTACTGCCTCAAACCGGCAGCATCCCCGCGGAAATAATTCCTTCTAAAATCCAAAGGGCAGTTTAAATCCGCCCCGGCGTTTCCCTTTGCCGCCCATCAGCCCCGGCATCTGCTTCATCATTTTCCGGCTCTGCTCAAACTGCTTCACCAGACGGTTTACTTCGCTGATGTCCACGCCGGCTCCCTGGGCTATCCTGTGTTTCCGGCTGGGATTCAAAATGGAGGGATTGGCCCGCTCCTTCGGCGTCATGGAATAAATAATGCCTTCAATTCTGGCCATTTTCTTCTCGTCCATGGCGTTTTCAATTTCAGCAATCTGGGAACTTCCAATTCCGGGCATCATACTGAGCAGACTGGAAAGACCGCCCATTTTCTTCATCTGGTTCATGGACTCCAGATAGTCGTCAAAGCCGAATTCCGCCTTCTTCATCTTCTGTTCCAGTTCTCTGGCTTTTTCCTCGTCGATGTTCTCCTGCGCCTTTTCAATCAGCGTCAGCACATCTCCCATACCCAGAATCCGGTTGGCCATACGGTCCGGATAGAACTGCTCCAAATCGGAAAGTTTTTCTCCCATACCCACATATAACAGGGGCTTGCCTGTCACTGCCCGGATGGACAATGCCGCTCCGCCTCTGGTATCACCGTCCAGCTTGGTCAGTACCACGCCGTCGATACCGATTTTTTCTTCAAATGTGGAAGCTACGTTTACTGCGTCCTGTCCGGTCATGGCGTCCACCACCAGAATGGTCTGGTGTACGTCCACCTGTGCCTTGATTTCCTGCAGTTCCTCCATCATGTCTTCATCCACATGGAGTCGTCCGGCCGTATCCAGAATCACCACGTTAAAGCCTTTGGTTCTGGCATGTTCCACTGCCGCTCTGGCAATATTCACAGGTTTATGGCTGTCTCCCATGGAAAATACTTCCACGCCCTGCTTTTCCCCATTAATCTGCAGCTGCTGAATAGCTGCAGGCCGGTAAACGTCGCAGGCTGCCAGCAGAGGCTTTCTGCCCTTCTGTTTCAGTTTTCCCGCTATCTTGGCGGTGGTGGTGGTCTTACCCGCACCCTGCAGGCCCGCCATCATGATTACAGTAATCTCACTGCCCGGCTTTAAGGAAATCTCCGTGGTCTCAGACCCCATCAGGGATACCAGTTCTTCATTTACAATTTTTATTACCATCTGGCCGGGATTCAGTCCGTTCATCACATCCTGGCCGACGGCCCGCTCCTGCACAGATTTCACAAACTGTTTTACTACTTTAAAGTTGACATCCGCTTCCAGCAGCGCCAGCTTTACTTCTTTCAATGCTGTTTTTACATCTTCTTCCGTAAGAAGTCCTTTACTCCGCAGAGATTTGAATACGATCTGCAGTTTTTCTGACAAGCTGTCAAATGCCATTTCATAACTCCTCTAATATCTCATTGGAAATGGCTTCAATCTCTGCCATTACCTCCGATTCTCTCTGTTCCTGACAGTTCCGGCTGAGTGTCCGGATTCGGGTGACCTTCTCTTTCGTCTTCAGAAACCGTTCCAGAAGATGCAGCTTCTCCTCATATCCTTCCAGTATCCTGTCACACCGTTTCACCAGGTCGTGAACTCCCTGGCGGCTGATTCCTTCTTCCCTGGCAATCTCGCTCAGGGATAAATCATTCAGCACAAAGTCTTCAAAAATATCCCTCTGGTGTTCTGTGAGCAGTTCTCCGTAAAAATCATAGAGGTAAGTCTGCATTACTTTTCTTTCCATTTCTATCACCTGAGCTATCATACTATAAAATATCCGGGGTGTCAAGGGTTTTTCCCTGACACTCCGGATATTTTGTGACAGTTCAGACAACTGCCCTGTTATCATATTCTATCTGGAAGCGGTATACGGAATTTCCAGCGTTTTTGATTTCATTCCGTAAAAAGTTCTTCCGTCCAGCACTTTAAAGGCCCGGATTCTGTAGTAATGGCGCTTCTTTTTCTTCAGATATTTATCCGTATAGGTTTTTCTGGAGGAAGAAGTGAGCTTTATAATCTTTTTATAACCGGAATCTTTTCTGGCAGAGGCATAGATAATATAGCCGCTGGCATTTTTATTTTTGTTCCAGGTAAGTTTTGCATATCCTTTGGAGGTAATGCTGCCTTTCAGAGTGGGAGCTTTCAGGATAACGCCCCGTACGCTGTCACTCAGTCTGCTGTTGCACTGAGGATATGAATTTCTGGCTGCCACTTTATAATAATAGCACTGATTTACCTTTGCCTTTTTATCCGTATATGCGGGCTTTTTGCTGGTTCCGATTAAAGTATAGGAACCGTTCTTTTTAGTGGAACGGTAAATGCCGTAACTGCTGGCATCGGACGTGGTTTTCCAGGTCAGTTTTATACTTCCGTAAGTATCTTTTTCCGCAGAAGTATCCACGGAAGATGCTTTCAGCCCTGCAGGAGTGTCGCAGGTCACATACAGATAATAGGAAGCCTTATCGTTTGCGTCATCTTTGTTGCGAACGGTAATCACAGCCCTGCCTGTAGCTTTTGCCGTCACCATTCCTGTAGCAGAATCTACTGTGGCCACTTTTGTCCGGCTGCTGGTCCATTTCAGATTCTTTGCATTAGTGGCAGGCTGAATCTGCAGTCGGTCTCCCTTGCTGGCCAGATACCATTCCCGCGGAAAGGATAAAGGAATTCTCACTGTAATATCGCAAAAAGCCTGCAGGCCGTCCGGCGTTATGGCCGCCACCGAGGTGGTTCCGCCCTGTTTTGCCCGAATTGCCCCGGTGGTGGGATTTACCGATACCACCTCGGTATTCAGACTCTTATACGTCACGCTGGAAATTGGAGAGTATCCGGACAATGCTGTCACTTTTGTGGATTCACCGGGATTCATTACAATACTGCCGGTACTCATCCGAATGGAGCCTGACACCAGGGAAGCCAGAAGTATCTGTTCCCGTTCTCCGATATCACAGTTGCTCAGCCTGGCTTTCCTGGGATCCGGAATATTTCGGTAAATCTGGTAATAAAAGGAACAGGCCGCCAGATAATACCCGGCATAGGTGGGATGTTTGAAATCCGCCCCTACCATGCGAATCCATGGATAAAGAATATGGGCCCGGTTATAATGCATTCCCACCGGAACCACTTCAATGCCCAGTCTGACTTCCAGAGATTTGCAGGCAGCCGCAACGTAGAGCTCAAGCTCTCCCGCGGTAAGCATTGTGGGTACTCCATTAACCCTGGTAAGAGAATTATCATTGTAACCGTGGGTCATATACAGCAGAGGCGTAGCCTGGGGCTGATATGTCTTTATCATCCGCAGCAGACGTTCCACAGCCGGATAAGTTTTGGTGTCAAACTGCTCCACCATGGATTTGCTCTGTTCCTGGAGGACAATGTAATCCCATTTTTCATTCAAAAGCTGTACCATCAGTTCTTTGTGATAGGACAGGTATTCACTCTGCATTCCTGCATAATAACTCAGCCAGGCGCCTCCATGG
>Ga0137307_101327_pt1 | contig 22640 bp, 25 predicted proteins | sample NAcewD2O_March_2_FD_97180 | JGI IMG/M metagenome (GOLD analysis project Ga0137307, IMG submission 97180) | Mouse cecal microbial communities from Vienna, Austria - N-Acetylglucosamine amended D2O_March | ecosystem: Host-associated > Mammals > Digestive system > Large intestine > Cecum | place... | reverse complement strand
TGGTTCAATCGGTACACAGACACTGGAGGTTGTCAGGGAAAATCAGGATATCAGGGTGCTTGGACTTTCAGCAGGAAGTAATATTACACGGTTAGAGGAGCAGATTCGTGAATTCCGGCCAAAGCTTGCGGCAGTCTGGAATGAAGAGAAGGCAAAGGAGCTGCGGCTTAGAATTGCAGATCTTGACACCCGGGTAGTCTCAGGGATGGATGGACTGACAGAACTGGCGGTAATACACGAGATTGATATACTGGTGACGGCGATTGTAGGGATGATCGGGATCCGGCCGACCATAGAAGCCATCCGGGCAGGAAAGGATATTGCCCTTGCCAATAAGGAGACGCTTGTGACAGCAGGCCATATCATTATGCCTCTTGCAGGAGAAAAGAATGTATCTATTCTTCCGGTGGACAGCGAGCATAGTGCGATTTTCCAGTCTCTCAGAGGAAATGATGGAAAAGCAGTAAAAAAGATCCTGCTGACTGCATCCGGGGGGCCGTTCAGAGGAAAGAAGGAGGAAGACCTCCTTGACATTCAGGTTGAGGATGCCTTGAAGCATCCTAACTGGTCTATGGGAAGAAAGATTACAATTGATTCCTCCACAATGGTGAATAAAGGTCTTGAGGTTATGGAGGCAAGATGGCTGTTTGATGTAAAGATGGATCAGATCCAGGTGGTAATCCAGCCTCAGAGCATTATTCATTCAATGGTGGAATATGTGGACGGGGCAGTGATGGCACAGCTTGGGACACCGGATATGAAGCTTCCGATCCAGTATGCACTTTATTACCCGGAGAGGAGATATCTGCCGGGGGAACGGCTGGACTTCTGGAAGCTCGGAAGACTGGATTTCGAGGAGCCTGACATGGATACCTTCTATGCCCTGGCTCTGGCCTACGAGGCAGGACGCGCGGAAGGAACCCTTCCCACTGTATTTAATGCGGCAAATGAACTGGCGGTAAAAATGTTTCTGAACCGTGAGATCAAATATCTTGAAATCACACAGATTATCGAGGACTGTATGAGGGCACACAAAAATAAAGAAAATCCAACGCTTCAGGAGATTCTGGAAGCGGAGGCAGAGGTTTACGAACGGATTGAAAGCAGGAGGTAAAAAACAAATTGGGTATTATATTAGCAGTTATTATATTTAGCTTCATTGTATTTTTCCATGAACTGGGACATTTTGTGTTGGCAAAGAAAAACGGGATTGATGTAGATGAATTTGCTATCGGCATGGGACCGACCATCTATTCCAAAGAATATAAAGGAACAAAATATGCGGTTCATTTATTCCCGATCGGAGGCTTCTGTGCAATGGGAGAGGATGAGGAGGCAACAGAATCCCCCAGTAATTTCAATAACAAATCCGTGTGGTCAAGAATTTCGGTCATTGCAGCAGGCCCGGTATTTAACTTTATACTGGCATTTGTATTTGCCGCAGTACTGATCATGATGATCGGCTACGATACACCCGTGGCAGGCACGGTAGTAGAGGGTTCTCCGGCAGCCGAAGCAGGCATAGAAGAAGGCGATACTATCATCCGTCTGGGCGGAAAGAGAATCCATATCTTCCGGGAGATCTCCGTCTATAACCAGTTCCATCAGGGGGAGACCACAGAGATTACATTCCGCCACAAGGGAGAAGATAAAACCGCTGTTATTACTCCTGAATTAGACAAGGAGCTGAACTATTACTGTCTGGGGATCGGTTCAGCCGGCTATACAAAAGCAAACATTTTCCGTGCCCTCCAGTATGGCCTCTATGAGGTGAAATACTGGATCAGCACCACCCTGGAGAGCCTTAAGATGCTTGTCTCCGGGAAAGTGGGACTCAATCAGATGTCAGGACCTGTTGGAATTGTGGATATGGTAGATGACACATATAAAGAAAGTAAATCCTACGGAGGATTCGCAGTCATTGTACAGATGATCAACATCGCAATCTTTCTGTCCGCAAACCTGGGCGTTATGAACCTTCTCCCCCTCCCGGCACTGGACGGAGGAAGACTTGTATTCCTCTTTATCGAAGCAGTGAGGAGAAAACGGGTTCCGCCGGAGAAGGAAGGATATGTACACATGATCGGAATCGCGCTGCTCATGGCACTCATGGTATTCGTCATGTTCAACGATATCAGGCGCGTCTTCTTTTAAAGCTGAAAATTGGGGACGGGGCATTTTTAAAAATGCCCCGTCCCCAACTTGTTATTTGATGAAGTTAGTCCTTACCGGATCCTCTTTTTCAGGCAGCCCGTACTTTTCCTTTCCGAGCGCAATGCTCTTCATGAGAAATGTCATGTTTTTTGCAAGGGTTCGCATGGTCTGCAGGCCTTCTTCATCTGCGGCGGCCTCTCCCGGAGTGCGTCCGTGTATGCTGTTCCAGTACTGGCTAGAAGCAACCGGCATTCCGGAAATGGTAAAGTACTTGTTCAGCTCATCAAAGGTTGCAGACAGTCCGCCGCGCCTTGCGGCAACGACGCTTGCGCCCACCTTCATGCTCTTATTGAACGGCGTGCTGTAGAATAACCGGTCAAGAAGTGCGATGAGAGTTGCGTTGGCAGATGCGTAGTAGACCGGGCTGGCGATGACCAGACCGTCGCATTCCTCGAACTTTGGCGCAAGCTCGTTTACCATGTCGTCAAAGACACATTTTCCATTTTTTGCACAGGAATAACAGGCGATACAGCCACGAATCTCTTTATTCCCGACTTGTACGAGCTCTGTTTCAATGCCTTCCTTTGCAAATGTTTCTTCCATCTCATGCAGGGCCGTGTATGTATTGCCGGCGGCATGAGGACTTCCGTTAATCATTAATACTTTCATGTAAATCAGCTCCTTTTTGTAAAAATATAGTTCGTATTGTGTCCATAGATTGTGCTTGTGTAAAAGGACAGGGTCATGTGAGACCTGTATCATATTATATATCAAAGGTGGTATAAAAAACAATGGGGTGGATATATTAATTATAAAAGTAGCTGCTATTCGTTACTATTCACGGGGCCGTGCACCTTGCTGTACGTCATCCGAGCCGGTGAAGTAGTGGTTTCCGGCATCCAGCCCCTCGCTGAAAGCGATTATTAAATGGGCTGGATGCGTTACTATGAGCGGACGGTTAGTCCGTGAACAGTAGCTGCTATTCAGTTACTGTTCAGTTAGAACCGCTTTTAGCGAGGGGCAGAAATATATGATTCAAAATGGAGGAAGCAGGATGGATGGGATTAAGACGGATTTATTTCCCTGTAATTTGCGGACAGGGAAGAAATATGGAAGGAAGAGTGGAGATTCAGAGGTGGGGGAGAGAAAGGCTTCCTTTAGAAATGTGGTGATCTCAGTGGAGGAGATTGTAAAAAGCAATGGAACAAAGGAAGATGAAATAAATTGAATTCCTATATACTTTATGCTATACTAGCTCACGAAATCATAATATTTATACTGAGCGCCAGATCAATCTGACGACGGGCATAAACGGATGCGCACAGCCGTATGCAAAATTATGCCGCTTTGCGGCTGTGGCTGGCGCTATACTTACGGCAGATTTCGTTGGCTGTGAGTATAGAGTGCTCATTTAGAGAAAGGGGAATGAAGTTATGAAAAAACAAAGAATGATTTTTGTGGGTCTATGGATGCTCTTTTTTATGGTATGCCTGCTGCCTGTTACATCTGCAGAGGCAAAGACATCCGCTTTCAGACAATGCGGCAGGGAAACCAAAACTGGGAAATACTATATTTGGAGTGATAATTCTTCCCGGTATCTATACGCTGCTACGTCAAAGTCTGGAAACGGCAGTGTGCTTACCGAAGCCTCGGACGGACGCAGAATTGCATATATGCAGATCTCAGATGGCTTTACCGTTTACTATGTGGAAGTGGAAGACAGTGGCCAAAACGGCAATAATACAGGATATGTCTATAGGATTAAGGTGGATGGAAGCGGGAAAAAACAGATTGGAGTAATGAAAAATGTGTCTGGGATTACTACATATTATAAAGGAAATTTATATTTGTCAGGCCATGACGGATATTCTCCTATGGATATACATACTTATCGCATGAATGTGAAAAATGGCGCCGCAAAACGGGTTATGAAAAATGCCTGTGTCAGAGAGCAAAAGGGGCAGTATCTTCTGGCGAGGCCAAATGGTGGCGCTCCATGTCCTGTGGCTTATTATGTGTATAACTGTAAAACTGGGAAAGCCACTCGCATTACCAAAAAAGGGGAGGCTGCTTGTTTTTTCCGTAATAAAATCTATTACGCTGAATGTATAGGCGATCCACATAACAGTAGTACATTCCGTATCCGTAGATGCAGTCTTTCCGGAAAAGGCAAAAAAACGCTGGTAAATAAAATCAAAGCTGCATATATAGAGTCGCTTACACTCACATCAAAATATGCCTATTATGCTTGTTATGATTCAAAAAGAAATAAAACAATATATTACCGCTATAATTTAAAAACGAAAAAGAAGGCAAAAATTAGCCATGAAAAATTCAAATTGGGGACGGGGTATTTTTAAAAATACCCCGTCCCCAATTTGAATAAAAAGTCCAATTTTATCTTCAAAAAAGTCCTATTTTCTGTGGTGCAGGTGAGTGGTATAATAGAAGTAGTTGATCCAGGAAAGTAGGAAAACGTTATGAAGCTTCGTTAAAAAATACTGGCAATGTGCCTTGGATGCACACTGTTGGCGTTGGTTTTGCAGACTTTGTTGTTTCAGTCAACTTCTTCAGAAATGATCTACAGCTGGTCCAAGGAAGAAAACGAACACTCCCTTCAGAACATGCAGAATGAGATTTACAGCTTCTTGAAAAAGATGGAAAGGGATGATGGTATCAAGCTATTATAATGAACACCGTGGGACGGATATTCTTCATCTGGTGCTGAAGCTCTTTGACAGCCGTAATTATAATAAGGTAATCGGATATGTGGTCTGTGATGTGGACAGCAAGGCGGTTCGCACTATTATGGAAAAATACAGTACGGACAAGTCCGTATACATATGGCTCTAGCCGCCAGGCGACCGGGCGGCTCTTTTCATCGGTTCATTAAGCAGTGAGGAGGAAGAGCTTTACGGGGAGATATCCGGGCAGATACAAAAAGGCAGTTTAGAGAAAAAGGATGCAAAGGGCACAGAGAATCAGAAATTTTTTGAGGTGCGGCAGAATAAGTATAATCTCACAGCCTATTCTCTCATGCCCCAGGAGCTTCTGAGGCAGAACCAGAAGGCGCTGACTGCCAACCTGGTCTTGATCGCCGGCGTCATGATCATAGCGGCGGCGGTACTCACCTACATTCTGTCTAGAAATATTACCAGGCCTCTGGATAGGCTGATGGATACGATGGAGAAGATTAAAAATGGGAATACGGATCTCCGGGCAGAGATACAGAACAAGGATGAGATCAGAATGCTGGGGCAGAACTTCAATGAAATGCTTGACAGGGTGGAGGAACTGGCGGAAAAAGAAAAAACTTCAACTTATCTCCTGGGACAGGCAAAGTATCATGCACTGCAGGCACAGATCAATCCCCATTTTCTGTATAATACACTGGAGACCATGAGCAGCATCGCCCAGCTTCAGGACTGTCCGGAGGTAAGCCGGTTAAGCATGTCTCTTTCAAGAATTTTCCGGTACAGTCTGAATATGAAGGATCATTTTTCCACCATATCCAGGGAAGTAATGCATCTGGAAAATTACTGCTATGTGATGGAGGTGCGCATGCAGGACCGGGTACAGTATTATTTATGACCTGGAAGAAGACGCGATTCAGAAGGAGATACCAAGGCTTTCCCTCTGGCCCCTGGTGGAGAATGCTTTAAACCATGGACTGAGGAACAAGCGTGGAAATAAGGAGGTGAAAATCTATGCAGGGAAAAGGGAGGATAAGCTGGTTCTTATCATTGCCGACAACGGCGTGGGTATGGATGTCCGCGAACTCAATGCAAAACTTCAGAAAAATGATATTCAGTATGTGGAGCAGGGGAAATCCATAGGACTTCATAATATTAACGCAAGATTAAAGATGCTGTACGGAGAAGAGTATGGCCTGACCATTGAAAGTGCAGCAGGAGAAGGTACAAAGGTATATATGACGATTCCGTGAGAGAGGGACAATGGAGAAGAGGAAGCATAAAATACTAATTGCAGATGATGAATACTGGACAAGGGAGAAGCTTTGCCGGATGATCGAATGGGGCGAATACTCCCTGGAGTGCCTGCCGCCGGCGCAGAACGGCGAGGAAGTGCTGGAGCGTATGGACAGGGAGAAGCCGGATATATCTTGATCACGGATATTAATATGCCTTATATCGGAGGAGTAGAGCTCTTAGAGATGATACAAAAGAAATATCCGGATGTTGTGACATTCGTGGTGAGCGGCTATGATGATTTCGAATATGTGAAGGGCACCTTTATGTCCGGTGCCATCAACTATCTGATTAAGCCTGTAACCAAAATAGATTTTGTAAATGCGATCGTAAATGCACTGGGAATCATAGGTGAGCGCGAGAATGAAAAGCAGGAGCTTTTGAAGGCTGCCTCCCTGATCCAGGACAGGGAATACAGCCAGCTGATTGACAGGGAGGAGGAGGCTTATGCGTCCGGAATATCCATGGACGGAGGCATGTATCTGATGCTTGTGAAGATTCACAACTACTATGAGCTGGTAAAAGAGAGCCGGTATGATATGAATCGGTTTTCGCTCAATATAAAGGAAGAAATCAGACGGCTGTCCGGGGAGAAGAATATGACAGTGTTTAATCATGTATTCCGTTCCAATGAATTTATCATTCTGTCAGACGCAGGGAATAAGGAGCTGGTAAAGCTGGCGAAAAAGATTAAGATTCACTTTGACAGAGAATCAGATGCATGCCTGACCTTCGCGATCAGCGCGCATTCCTGCACGATTGACAGTGTCCGTATGGCATATGTGGAGGCGGTTGCTCTTCTGATGACGCGCTCTTACAGAAGAAAAAATGAGATTCTTGTATCCGGAACTAGAGATAATCAGGAAAAGGAAGCCTGCATGAATATAAGGTTCAGTGCTGCTTACGAAAACCGTGTGAAAAGCAAGGGTAAGGCAACGGCCCTGAAGGCAGGAAAAGGAAAGACTGTTAAGATTACCGCAATGGCAACAGACGGAAGCGGCAAGAAGAAAACAGTAAAAATCAAGATCAAACAGCATGAATTGGGGACGGGGCATTTTTAAAAATGCCCCGTCCCCAACTGCTTATTTAACTTGCCCTGGTATCATCAGCAGAAATGCAGCAATCCCGCCCACAGCGTATATTCCATTGATCGCCGTGCAGATCTGCATCCATATGTTTTTTATTTTCCACTTTCTATAGGCAAAGATCGTAAAGATCCCGGAAAAGATCATGAATGCCGCATAGCAGGAGATCATAATCTCCGCAACCGGCGATTCCAGTGCCCAGTCAAAGCTTCGAAGAGGCAGGATGGTCCAGGGAATAAAAAGCATCAGAGTGCTGACTGCAATGATTATCTTGTTTTTCATAGTAATATTTCCTCGCTTTCTTTTTTTCTATTATTGGTATACTCGCGGCCGATGAAATCTACCGTGAGCATACCAAAAGCCGCAGCCGCAAAGCGGCATACTTCCTTATATGGTTGTGCGCAGTATAATTGCCTTCACAGGTAACTGCTCAGTTACTTTCATGGTTATTGTTTTAGATCAATCCTTTTATTCTTCGTACCGTGACATTTTCACACAGGACACTGCCAGAGAGACAACCGTGATCATGACCGCCACGGGGAGCCAGGGAAACCAGTCTATGTCAGTAGTATAAAGCCCTTTGGCTGCTTTCCCGTATTCTGTCATCAGCATATAGAACGGATAGCTCATGGGATGCAGGAACCAGTAGTCTGTATTAATTATGAGAACGGACGGAACGCACAGAGCCAGTCCGGTTCCCACGGCGAAGACAGGTGTCTGGATCAGAAGCGCAATCATCCAGAATACAGCCGCCGCTGGAAGTGCCGCCAGGTAGAATTTTCCGATGCAGGGGAAAATGTAACCGGGAGGAAGGATATAATCATATCCCTGCAGCTTAGAGGAGAGGAAGGCGCTCCCATAATAGGCTGCGGTCGACATTACCATCTGGACTGCCGGAAGGAGCAGAAGGACGGCAAATTTGGCAAGGCAGAGCATCCTTCTGTTTATGGGGAGCGTGAGCATTTTCTTCATGCCATGGTTTGTCTGCTCAATCTGAATTAAGAGTACGGTGCAGATGATGAGAGTCGCCGGAATCATGAACCACACCATTCCCATGAAGCCCTGGATGAAGAAATTGTGTTCTGGTGTAATCGGAATGCCCTGTACATCCTGTATTTTCTCTGAGTTGATAATTGCCGGGAGCCACATAATGACCACGGGAGCAAGAAGGATCAGAAGTATTTTTGAGCGTCTGATTTTCTGCAGCTCAATTCCAGTTAAAGACAAGAAATTCATGAAAAGTACCTCCTTATTTTTAGATAAATGTGTTCCGCCATTCCTGCCAGGGCTGTTTCTCCAATGCATACACCAAGAAACAGGGCTGCATGTCCGTTTTCCTCTGCTGCTGTAAGAAGCTGGTAAGGCGAGCAGTAGGGGCATAAGTCAAGAAACAGATAATCCTTTGGAAGGACGGAAAATGTAAATACAAGGATTACTCCGATTCCAAGGGAAATCCACATATTCCGGCATGCGGATGCAATGATCAGGCTTACCATAATGGTGGGAAGCAGGAGAATCACCTCAAAGCTCCAGTGGCAAAGAAATTCCTTAAGGTCTATACCTGCATCCGGAAACCACATCAGGATGCAGAATGCAAGAGCGGCAAATTCGATCATGATTACCAGGGCTGCCATCGCGGTGGTAATCAGAAATTTTCTCAAAAACAGTGATATCTGCCGGACAGGGAGAACCTCCATCTTCTGGATTCCATTTTCCGCATATTCCGTATGGTACATCATACAGGTGCAGCATACGATCAGCAGGATGTTCAGCATTGCCATCATCTGCCAGCTGGCATCAAGAAGTATGTCAAGAGGATTTCCGGGAAGACCCGTATAAACTTCCGTACGTACAGCCATATTCAATATAGGAAATGCAGAGGCAGCTGCAGCTCCTGCAGGAAATGCGGGGAAATATCCTGTCCGCCGGAGTTTTTTCAGTTCCATGCCGAATCTCATCTTCGATCCCTCCGTTTCTGGTTGTCTGCATCAATCATTGCGAGAAAGGTTTCCTCCAGGTTATCGTCTGGCATTCCCATGTCATGTGCATGGAACTTCAGGTCATCAAGAGAGCCTTCGAACAGGAGATGTCCATGGTTTAGGATTCCGATGTCATCTGCCATCAGTTCTATTTCCGGAAGAAGGTGGGAGGAAACCAGCACAGTGCATTCATATTTTTTCGGGAGCGACTTGATCAGAGTCCGGATTTCGTGGATGCCTACCGGATCCAGTCCGTTTGTCGGCTCATCTAGAAAGAGAATGGGCGGTCTGCCAATAAGGGCTCCCGCAAGCCCCAGGCGCTGCTTCATACCGAGAGAATATCTTTTTGCCAGGCGGTTTTTGAATTCCTGTAGTCCGGTAAGCTCTAATGCATCATCAACGCTGTCCTCCTGAAGCCCCAGTATTTTGCGGATCAGCTCCAGATTCTCCGCACCGGTGAGATTCCCATAGAAAGCAGGCGCTTCAATAAAGGATCCGATTTCTTTTAGAATCTCCACCCGGTTTTGTGGAAAACGCTTTTTATTAATATGAAATGCTCCGTCTGTAGGTCTTGTAAGTCCGAGAAACATTTTCATGGTAGTAGACTTTCCGGCGCCATTGGGGCCCAGAAATCCATAGACGCTTCCTTTGCGTATGTGAAGGTTCAGGCTGGAGACTGCAGTAAAATCCCCATATGCTTTTGTCAGATTTTTTGTTTCAATGATATTCATATGATACCCTCCATTTCATTTGGAATAACGGTTCAGTCCTGCTGCCCTGTTACCCTTTGCTGATTACAGTATAAGTCTTTAACCTTACAACATCCTTCCCCTAACCTTACATTTTCCTTACAGATTCCGGGTAAAGAACAAAAAACAGAAAAAATATGTTATGATAAGGTAAATCTGGGACGGGGCATTTTTAAAAATGCCCCGTCCCCAAAGGGAGGACGTATTTATGGCGAATGATTATTTGAAGCAGAAAAGACTTCTTCTTGTTGATGACGAAGAGGAGCTTCTTCATATGGTAGAAATGATTCTGAGAAGGGATGGATATACAGAACTTAGGACTGCGGGTAGTGCAGGGGAAGCGTTCAGAATCTTTAGGGAGTGGAAACCTGAGCTTGCCGTGCTGGACGTAATGCTTCCAGACGGGGACGGGTTTTCTCTTTTTTCGAGGATGCGCAGGGAATCAGACCTTCCGGTACTGTTTTTGACAGCGAGGGGAGAGGATGAGGACCGGTTTAAAGGCTGGGACATGGGGGCGGATGACTATATGGTGAAGCCCTTTCTGCCAAGAGAGCTGACTTCCAGGATCCTGGCAATTCTGCGGAGAAGCTATAAAAATGAAAATCCTGTGGTGCGCCTTGCCGGAAGTTCCATTGATTTTGAACGTGCAGAGGTACAAAAGGGAGAGGAGCGTCTAAGCCTTACAGCAAAGGAATACGAATTGTTGACAGCGCTTTACCGTAATGCGGGGCGTATCGTAACGATTGACCAGCTCTGCGAGGCGGCATGGGGAGATAATCCATACGGATATGAAAATTCGCTGATGGCGCACATCAGGCGGATCAGGGAGAAGATTGAGGAGAATCCGTCTAAGCCGGTATCTCTCCTTACGGTGAAGGGGCTTGGATATAAGCTCATCACGGAGGAGACGCCATGAAGCATACATTGAGACTGATCCGAAGATTTGTATTCATACTGATGTTTTCCGTAATTCTGCTGTTTGTTTTAAATGTAATTCTCTTTATCGCGGCCACCTATGATGAGGCAAACACCCGGGGCGGCTGGCAGTGGGCTGAGGAGATCACGGAGGAGCTCTTAAGTTCAGACGGAGATGGTCTGAAGCTGTCACAGAAGGGCGCGGAGATTCTGGAGGAGCTGGATGCATGGGCGATTCTGGTTGCGGACGGAACCGGGGATGTCATATGGCACAGCGACAATCTGCCCCAGGAGGTTCCCCTTCATTATTCCGCCGCAGATATTTCGTGGGGAACGAGGGGATACATTAAGGATTATCCCACAACCACTGCTTCAAAGGGAAAGGATCTGCTGATTCTGGGACACCCGAAGACCCGGTACTGGAAGCAGATGTGGAATACATGGGATTACAATCTGATAAAAAATGCTCCGGGAACGATTCTTAAGGCGGCGGGGGTGAATCTTCTGGTGATCGTATTCATCTATATGGCATCCACCTTTGGATTTCTGCGTTCTGTAAAGCCGGTTGTGGATGGGATTGAAAGACTTCCAAAGGAGGAAGTGCATGTACGGGAAAGGGGGCAGCTTTCGGGGCTTGCATGTGCCATAAACCAGGCGTCTGAAAGGCTCAGAAGCCAGGAGCATGCCCTTAAGAAGAAGGAGCGTGCACAGGCAAACTGGATTGCAGGGGTATCCCACGATATCCGGACCCCCTTGTCCATGGTCATGGGATATGCGGGGGAACTGGAGGAGAACCGGGAGCTTCCGGATGAGGCGAGGAAACAGGCACAGGTCATACGGCTTCAAAGCGTCCGCATGAAGAATCTGATTAATGACTTGAACCTGTATTCCAGGCTGGAATACACCATGCAGCCCTTAAAGCGCTCGAAGGTGGATTTTGCAGCTGTAGTCCGCCTTGCGGCGGCGGATTTCATCAATTCGGATTTGGAGCAGAAGTATCCGGTGGAATGGAGTATGGAGGAAGGACTGTCAGCATGCATGATTGACGGAGACAAAGAACTGCTTGGACGGGCCGTGAATAATATTCTGACAAATGTCCGGGTGCATAATCCGGATGGCTGCAGGATTATCATTAAGATGGAAAAGGAGAAAGGAAAGGATGGGAAAAGAACAGATGAGAAAGAAAAAGATGAAACTGGAAAAGATGAGACCGGGAAACTAAGTCTTGTCATTGAAGACAACGGAACCGGTGCAGACCAGGAACAGTTGGAGCGGCTTAAAAATACGCCGCATTATATGATGTGCGACAGAAACGGGAGCAGTGAAAGAGGCGAGAGACATGGAATGGGGCTCTTAATTGTCCGCCAGATTGCAGAGGTACACGGAGGAACAGCAGAATTCTTCCAGAGCCAGGAGGGAGGCTTCGGGGTAAAGCTGACATTGACTTTAGAGCATATTGCAGTTATGATAGAGAAAGCGTAACAAGGCGGCGCCAGTTAAGATCAGGCGTAACACAGGAGTTATATTCACAGCCGATTTATCTGGCGTTCAGTATACCAGACAAGATCTGAAGAAAGGAATGCAGCTGTAAATGGATTTTTGCATGAACTGAGAAGGTGCCAGGCAGTTACAAAGTAAAAGTACAAAACAGCTGCAAAGAGGTTAAAACTATGGAAAACAAAAATAACCGGATACCGGATGGCAGAGGCCGGTTCATTGCATTAGAAGGAATCGACGGGAGCGGAAAAAGCACTCAGATCAAGTATTTATCAGAGAGATTAAAGGAACAGGGCATTTTACACTATACGACCATGGAGCCCACAGATTCCCCCATCGGCTCCCTGATCCACCAGATCATGACAGGAAGAATCAAGACGGATAATAAAGTCATTGCAGCACTTTTCGCAGCCGACAGACTGGACCATCTGCTGAACGATGTCAATGGGATCCTTCATAAGATTGAAGAGGGAGTCACAGTAATAACGGATCGTTACTACTTTTCATCCTATGCATACCACAGTGTGGATATGCCCATGGAATGGGTCATCCAGGCCAATGAACAGAGCGCGCACATCTTAAAACCTACAGTAACGGTATTCGTAGATGTAGATCCGGACACAGCACTGGAGCGGATTGCACAAAACAGATTCCAACAGGAACTGTTCGAAAAAAAATCACGGCTTGTTCAGGTCCGCGAAAAATATATGGAAGCATTTGACAGGCTGAAGGATACAGAAAACGTTGTATTCGTGGACGGAAACCAGCCGCCTGAGAAGGTAGCGCAGGAAATATGGAAAGAAATTAAATTGGGGACGGGGCATTTTTAAAAATGCCCCGTCCCCAATTGGTATATTGAATATATAAAAATAATTATAGTTTTTATCAATTGGACATTTTTTTGATTTGTAGTTACAATTGAAGAAAATACTTTTTATTTTAAGGAGGAAAAAGATGAAGAGGAAATTTATTAGTTTTTTGCTCTGTGCAGTTATGGCTGTTACGGCTCTATCCGGTTGCGGCGGTTCGGATCCGGAGGAGGAAGCAAAATCAAAGGCAGCTGCAGAGGGAAAGGCAGGCACGGAATCAGCAGGAGGGACAACCGGGACAGAGGGTGTCTTTACCTATGCGATCGGCGGAGATACGGGTAATACTCTGAATCCGCTGACTGCAGATGACAGATGGGGGCTTATGACCTGTCATCTTCTTTACACTCCGCCGTATTACATCTATGCGGATGGGACGATTGATTATATTCTTGCAGAGAGCATGGAGCCTTCCGAGGATGGACTGACTTATACGATGAAGCTGAAGGATGGACTGAAATGGAGTGACGGAGAGCCTCTTACGGCAGATGACATTATCTATACCTATGAAGAGCAGAACAAGCAGACGGAGAATCTGTTTATCGACGGGAAACCGATTGAGCTTAATAAGGTGGATGACCGGACAGTAGAGTTTAAGCTTCCTGCTGTTTGTGCGAGTGTGATGGAGCTTCTGTCCTCAGAGGCAAGCATTCTTCCGAAGCATTTCTTTGAAGGCAAGAATTCGTTTGATATTAATATGCTGGAAGAGAAGGTGGTTGGAGCAGGACCATATGTACTGGAAGAGTATCAGACAGGACAGCATCTGAAGTTTACGAAGAATCCGAATTATGCAAATGGAGAGGCGAAGATTGATACAATCGTTTACCGGATTATTGAGAATGATGACACGGCAACCCTTGCCCTCCAGAACGGGGAGATTGATGCATGGATCGGGCTCCCGGACATGCTGGATCCTTATCAGGAAAACGACAGCTTTAACATTACGAACTACAGCGAGGGACGTGTTGCGTATATGAGGCTGAATCCCAAGTCTCCCAATATGGCGGACAAGTCCTACAGGGAAGGTATCTTATATGCAATGAACCGGGAGGAGATTATGACAGCGGCTTACACGGATAAGGAATTCTTTGAACTGGGATATTCTTTCCTTCCTCCAAACAACAGCTACTACAGCGAGGATGTTGAGAAGTGGGATCAGGATCTTGACAAGGCAAAGGAACTTACTGCAGATGGCCCGAAGGCGCTTAAGTTGTGCTATATAGAAGAGGATACCGTTCAGACGAATCAGGCGCTTACCATTCAGGCAGAGCTTAAGGCAATCGGCATTGAGGTGGAACTGGCTGGAATGAACCAGGCGGCATATATGAACGTGGCATATGACAATGAGAATACAGAATATGATATTTATCTTGGCGGATATGTTATGGGCGTAGACCCGGATATCTATTCCTCATTGTTCGTTTCTACAAAGGACAATATGATCAATTACGATAACAAAGAGATTGATAAGCTGTTTGCAGACGGAAATGCTACACTGGATGAGGCAGAGAGAAAGAGCATCTATAATGAAGTTCAGAAAAAGATCTCTGAGGAAGCAATCATCTATCCATTTGGGTCAAACCTGAGGTCGCTTGTGACAAGCGCTCGTGTAGGTGGTCTTGAGGAAGCAAAATTTGTGCCGATTTACACATTTGGAGATTTGTCAAAACTGGAGCTGAAATAACGTTTCTATTCATGTTCCCGGGATGCGTACGTGCCGTACACTTTCCGGGAACATGATTCAGGAGTGGTGAAAGGGAGGCATGTGGATGCCTTCCTTTTTCCAATAAAATGATGATATTTTTTGTGCCGGAAGGCTGTGCTTTTTCATACAGGCCGGAAATGCATGGCTTTTTGACACTTGTATTGTCATATAAACGAGGAGGAAAAATATGTTAAAGTACATTATAAAACGTATTTTACAGGCGGTTCCGCTGCTTTTGCTCATTACGCTGATCTGTTTTACCTTGATCAATCTAGCGCCCTATGATGCCATTGACTCCATCACGACGCCGGATATGAGCAAGGCTGAGATAGAAGCTAAGAGAGAAACGTACGGACTGAACGACCCCTTGATTGTCCAGTACGGGCGTTGGGTGGTCAATATTTTAAAGGGGGACTTCGGATATTCGCTGCTGTCCCATACCAGTATCAAATATGATCTGAAAATCCGGATTCCCGCGACAATCAAGTTGGTGCTGCCTTCTTATCTGACAGCTTATCTGCTGTCCATTGTACTGGGACTTGTGGCCGGAAGCCATAAGAATAAATGGCCGGATAAGCTGATTGACGGCTTTTGTTCGGTGGGAATTTCCATGCCTACATTCTGGTTCGCTATGATTGTCATGTATTTCTTCGGATATAAGTTCAGGCTTTTCCCGCTGATGGGAATGCATACTATCGGGCTGGAGGATTCATTCGCGGACTTTATGAAGCATTTTATCATGCCTTATGTTGTCTTGACAGTGGGCTTCCTGCCGGATCTGACCCGTTATGTCCGGGGATCGACTATCGGGCAGCTCAAGGAGGACTATGTGATTGTCCAGCAGGCATTCGGTGCAAAGCGGACGGAGATTCTCTTTAAACATGTAGGAAAAAATGTATTAATTCCCCTTATTACCAAGCTTGGCATGGCGCTTCCCATGCTGGTAGCCGGGGCGGTTATTACAGAGACCATCTTCTCCTGGCCTGGGATTGGTTCTTATTTTGTAAAAGCAATTTCGGCAATGGATTATCCGATTGTTATGAGTATACTTGTACTTTCCGGGACATTGGTGATTCTTGGAAACCTTCTGTCGGACGTTCTTTACTGTCTGACGGACCCGAGAATTAAGACGATGAAATAGAGGTGAGGGTATATGAAGAAGAGAAATCGAAGACTGGAAAATGTAGTATATGAATTTAAACATAACAAGCAGGCAATCTTTGCGGCAATCTATCTTTGTGTGATTATATGCGTCAGTATTTTTGTAGTATTTGTCAATATAGATCCGGATGCAATTGATGTGGTACATAAGCTGGAGTTTCCATCCGGTGCGCACTGGTTCGGTACGGATGATATGGGAAGGGATTACTTTATCCGTGTGCTTTACGGCGGAAGAGTGTCCCTTCTGGTCGGGGTACTGGCCATGGTTACTTCCATTACCATCGGTGTGACGGTGGGGATGATGTCAGGTTATTTTGGAGGAATTGTGGACAATCTTCTGATGAGGCTGGTAGATGTCTTTTCCTCCATTCCATGGATCATTATGGTAACGGTATTCGGGCTTTTGTTTAAACGGGGCTTATTTTCGATTATTATTGTAATCGGCCTTTTTAGCTGGATGGGAATTGCCAGGCTGGTCCGTTCAGAGGTGCTCTCGGCAAAAGAAAGAGAGTATGTGCAGTATGCAAGGTTTATCGGAAGACACCCTGCCCGGGTTATGACTGGTCATGTTCTGCCGTCCATATTTCCCACAATTATCACTGCGGCTACGGCGGAAATTGCTAGCGCGATTATGATGGAAAGTGCCCTGAGTTTCTTGGGAATTGGCGTGGCGGCTCCTATGTCAAGCTGGGGAAGTCTTCTCCAGGGCTCGCAGCAGTATCTGCAGAAGGCTCCGTATATGGCGGTGCTGCCCGGCATCCTGATTATTCTGACGGTATATTCCTTTAACAAGCTGGGGGATGTGCTCCGCGTATTTGTAGAACCTAAGATAACGGCAGGTGAGAAAAATGAGTAAGAAGAAAATATTGGAAGTAGAGAATTTGAGAACTGTATTTAAAAGCCGTGGGCAGGAGGTTCATGCCGTGCGGGGAGTAAGCCTTACGGTGGAGGAAGGAGAGATTCTCGGACTGGTGGGGGAATCCGGGAGCGGCAAATCCGTAACCATGAAGGCCGTGCTTGGCATCCTGCCGGAAAATGCAGAGGTTCAGAGCGACAGCCTGAAACTGAATGGAGCAGAGCTCTCCGGGCTTAAGGAGGAGGAATACCGGAAGCTTCGGGGAAAGGATATGACCATGATCTTCCAGGATCCAATGACCGCCCTGAATCCGCTGGTTAAAATAGGAAAGCAGTTGGAGGAAGTAATTCTGCGCCACAGCAGCTGTTCGAAGTCAGAGGCAAGGGAAAAAGGAGTGGAAATGCTCCGCAAGGTGGGAATCCCTATGCCGGAGCAGAGAATGAAGCAGTATCCACATGAGTTCTCCGGCGGTATGCGCCAAAGAGTACTGAGTGCCATGGCGCTTGCATGTGAGCCAAATCTCCTAATTGCGGACGAACCGACGACGGCTCTTGACGTGACGATTCAGGCGCAGATTCTGGATCTGCTTAAGGAGCTGAAAGAGGAATATCATACATCCATTGTCCTGATTACACATGACATGGGGGTGGTGGCAACGGTATGCAGCAAGGTTGCTATTATGTATGGAGGCCTGATCATGGAGTGCGGCACCTCAGAAGAGGTTTTCTATCATCCGAAGCATCCCTATACCAAAGCGCTGCTTAAGGCCATTCCGTCACTGGATTTAAAAGAAGGAGAGAGACTGCAGTCGATCGCGGGATTACCGCCGTCTCTGAACAATCCGCCGGTAGGATGCCCCTTTGCGGCAAGATGCGGGTATGCAGAGGACAGATGCAGAAAAGAGCTTCCAGAATACCAGGAATTCAGTGAAACCCACAGGGCTATGTGCTTCCTGGGTATGCCGAAGGAGGAGAGAGTATGAAACAGGAGATTTTGATTTCAGCGTCAGGACTAAAAAAATATTTTCCTGTAAAAGGATTCCTGGGAGGAAAGACACGATACGTAAAAGCGGTCGATGGAATTGACCTTGAGATTCATAAAGGGGAGACCTTTGGCCTTGTAGGAGAGTCCGGGTGCGGCAAATCCACGCTGGGACGGACACTGATCCGCATGTATGACGTGACTGGGGGAACACTTTTTTATAAAGGAAAGGACATAACACATGCAAAAGCTTCTGAGCTTAAGGAATTCCAGAATAAAATGCAGATCATTTTCCAGGATCCCTATTCTGCGCTGAACCCTTTCTGGAATGTGGAAGAGATTCTGGATGAGCCTATGAGTCAGATTGGTATGCCGTCAGCCGAGAAAAAGGAACGCATGGAATATCTTTTAAATAAAGTAGGCATGAAGTCAGAGGATCTGATCCGCTTTCCGTACGAGTTTTCCGGCGGACAGCGTCAGCGCATCGGAATTGCAAGGGCGCTGACCGTCAATCCGGAATTCATCATGTGCGATGAGCCCATTGCGGCGCTTGATGTATCAATCCAGGCGCAGGTGGTAAATATGTTAGAGGATCTTCAGTCAGAATTCGGACTCACTTATTTATTCGCAGCCCATGACCTGTCCATGGTTCGTTACATCAGTACAAGAATAGGCGTAATGTATCTGGGCAGCCTGGTGGAGGTCACAGAAAGCAGCGAATTGTACAAGAACCCTCTGCATCCATACACCCAGGCGTTACTGTCTGCAATTCCGGTAGCCGACCCGGTAAAGGCGGGCAGAAAAAAACGAATCAGACTGGAAGGGGAGCTTCCAAGCCCCATGGATGTGCCGGAGGGATGCCGCTTTGCACCAAGATGTCCGTACGCAAAGGAACGGTGCTGTCAGGAAAGCCCGAAGCTGAGGGAGATCGAAGGGGCGCATTATGTAGCGTGCCATTACGCAGAAGATTTAAATTAGCCAATTGGGGACGGGGCATTTTTAAAAATGCCCCGTCCCCAATTAATTCAGTTCGGCAATTCTTGATACTCCTACGTATATCTCGGATATTTTATACCATGTCGGGTAATCTACGATCCCGGTCTGAGGCAGGCCGAATACAGACTGGAATTTGCGGACTGCTGCTGCGGTTGCAGGCCCGTAGATTCCATCTGCGGAGATTTTGGGAATTGCAGGGTAAGCGCCGGAGATCACGGCGAGCTGTTCCTGCATCTGCCGCACTTTATCTCCGGTTGAACCCTGCGTTAAGTTATAGCCGGGCCATGAAGAGGGGATCCCTGAGATGGCTTCGGCTGTATTGATATACATATTGTCTCCGTAGTAGTAGCGGAGAATCTGAATGGGCGTATAGCCCTGGTCGCCCAGGGATTTTGAACCCCACTGGGTCATCCAGTTGGGACACTGCACCTGTCTTCCGTCGCAGTACTGCGTGAGAATAGGCTGTTTTACATTTGGTCTTGATAAATAATTAGAAAATAGTTCATCTACGATGACAGATATGGTATCATATATATTGCGTTCCGGTATCCATTTATGGTCAAAAGCGGTAGATGAAGTTATGGTGAAGTCATAGCCTCTGTTCCGGTACCATTCCGTATATACCCGGTTCAAAGTAAAGGACATAATAGCAAGTACATTTGCCCGGATGGTATTGGCGGGCCAGGTGGCATAGATTTCACTGGAGGCCACATTTTTGATATAATCCTTGTAGCGGACATAATAATCTCGTGCAGTGGTGTCCCGGGGGCTTCCGTCATGGACGACGATATACTCCGGTACCACAACCCGGCTCAAGACAATCTCTCCGGTTTCGTTTACAGGCTTGATTTCATCCTCGGGAATTTTCGGAGGATATGTCCCATATAATGTATGGGCAGGGATGACGAAGGTCTCGGCATTTTCCCCGGGAGTCAGGGGACGGAGTTCGACATTCTGTATGGCGGTAATAGAAGACAGGATTTCGGTACCGGCAATACTGACAGGCTCATACCCGGGAGCCGTCACCTGTATGGTATATTCAGAATAGGGCTGCTGCTCATTATTCACATCAAGGCTGTAATCTATAGGCGGGGCAGGAAGATCGATGGTCTCTGTCTGTCCAGAGGAGTCCGTGGTGAGTTCTTCTAACTTTTCATCCGGTACACCGGTGTATGCGATGGCAACAGAAGCGTCACTTACCGGAAAACCGTTGATTTCCGAAGTTACCTGGACTTTTAACTGCCCTTTATCAGGGGTATCTGTCTGAAAGGCATGGATATGGTTCATAAATTGTACCTCATAAAATGCTCTTGCTATTACTATATGAAAGACGGCAGAGGGTGGTTACTCTGTATTGCACCTGGAGGGCATCCCCTGATGCATGTTCCTGCGGAGCGGACGTACTGCGCCCGGCCAGGCATGCCAGGAATGCATCCCACAAAGCATTCCGGCAGGACGGACTGCGTCCGGTCAGGCATGCATGGTAGGTATTCCCTAATGCATACTCCTGCGGAGCGGGTGGACTGCATTCGGTCGGGCATGCCCGTAATGTATTCCGGCAGGGCGGACTGCATCCAGTCAGGTATGCAGGAGTGTATCCCGCAAAGCATTCCGGCAGGGCGGGCTGCGCCCGTTCAGGTATACCGGTATAAAACATAGAAAGGAATAACGTAACGATTCGGCATGTATGCCCAGGCCTGCCTGGCGAAGCATGCAGCGTGGAAGTTTTGAACGAGTTACGGAATAAGGATGATGAGAAAACGAAAAAAATCAGGATGCCTGTATGCGCTCCTGGCCTTGCTGACCTCAATGTTGGTTGTCTGTCTTGGGCTGATGGCCTGTGCATTTTTCATATTCCAGGGGGAGGATGTAAAGGAACAGGTAATGGATCAGTTTGCGGAAAAGGAGAAGATCCCCTTCCAGCAGATTGAAAACGTGCAGGAGAATATTGCGCGGAAATATTATTATGAGCAGCTATATCAGGAGGAGCAGACCGTGTATCTGGAGATCCTTCAGGGAATCCAGGAAAATAACGCACAGATCTATGTCCATTCGTCAGATGCAAAGCGGACGAATCTGCTGTTCCAGTATGTGCTCAGGGATTATCCGGAGATCTTCTGGTGCGATGGGACAACTACCGCCACATCCTATGGCGGTGATGAGGAATATACTGTGTTAGAACCTGTATATCTGTATGATGCGGAGGAGCGGGATGAGAGGCAGGGGCAGATTGATGCGGCGTCGGCAGAATGCCTGGCGGGAATCAAGGCAGATGCCTCAGACTATGAGAAGATTCTGTATGTATACGAGTATATTGTAGATACAGTGGAATACGATCTGGACGCAGAGGATAATCAGAATATCTGCAGCGTATTTGTGGGCAGGCGCTCTGTGTGTGCCGGATATTCCAAGGCAACCCAGTATCTGCTGGAGCAGATGGGGATTTTCTGCACCTATGTGACAGGAAAGACAGAGAGCGGGCAGAGCCATGCCTGGAACCTTGTGCTCTGTGGCGGTGATTATTATTATGTGGATACCACCTGGGGGGATCCGGTTTTCCAGGAGCAGGAGGGTGAGGAAGTAAAGAAGAATCTGGATTATATCAGCTATGATTATATGTGCTGTGATGATGAAGAACTTTTACGCACCCATATTCCTGATGCGGAACTTAAGCTTCCAGAATGCACGAAGATGGATTGCAACTATTATGTGGTAAATGGGATGTACTATGACCATTATGACAGTGGGGAAGCAATGGCTGTTATGAACAATATGATTTCTAAAAAGGGAAGTCCCGTTGTATTTAAATTTTCGAATGAGGATTTATACGAGGAGGCACATAAAGATATTTTTGAAAATGTCATTCATGAGGCGGCGCAGAGCCTGGCACAGATGTATGGGCTGTCCCAGGTGAAGTACAGTTATATTGATGACAAAAAGCTGAATAAAATCGTGATTTACTGGGAGTATGAAGAGTAATGAAGGGGACGATATGATAAAACAATTGTTGTCTGTGGAAGGGATGCTTACAACCACATTTTTAATACTGCTTACAGGGGCGGCTTATACGGATGGGAGGGAGAGAAGGATACCGGATCTGTATGTTTCTGGCATCCTTCTTACAGCGCTTATAAGACTGTTCACACTGGAGGGGGCAGATGTGCAGGGAATCGCAGCCGGAGCGACCGGTGTCCTGGCTGTCAGTGTTCCGATGCTTCTGATTGCTCTGATTGTGCCCGGGGCATTCGGGGGAGGGGATGTGAAGCTGATGGCTGCCTGCGGTCTTTTCCTTGGTGCAAAGGACATCTTTTATTCGTTTTTCTATGCTTTGATCCTGGGAGGAGTCTTTAGTATTTATCTTATTCTAGTAAAAAAGGGAACCCGCAAAACAAGGATTGCGTTCGGTCCGTTTTTAGCGTCTGGCATTGTCTTAAGGCTTATTTTCTTGATTTTTAAAGGTTGAAAAATGCAAATAAGTGTATTAAAATGATACAAGTGTAAAAAGGTCATGCGTTTCATGCCCGCATGAAAAAGCATGACCTCTTGATTTTTATATGAATTTAAGAAAAGGAAAGGGTGGAAGGATGAAAGCATTTCTTATTCTGGAGGACGGAACAGTCTTTGAGGGAGCCAGTATTGGTTCGGCGAGGGACATGATTAGTGAGATTGTATTTAACACTTCGATGACGGGATATCTGGAGGTGCTT
>Ga0137307_101324_pt1 | contig 22710 bp, 18 predicted proteins | sample NAcewD2O_March_2_FD_97180 | JGI IMG/M metagenome (GOLD analysis project Ga0137307, IMG submission 97180) | Mouse cecal microbial communities from Vienna, Austria - N-Acetylglucosamine amended D2O_March | ecosystem: Host-associated > Mammals > Digestive system > Large intestine > Cecum | place... | reverse complement strand
CAGCTCCGGCGGACGAAGTCTCGCGGCAGAAATATGTGGATGCGATGGTTCAGGAGATTCGGTGTTATAAAAACAGATTCCCAGGCCATCAGGTAACCACTATTTTTGTCGGCGGAGGAACCCCCTCCATCTTGTCACCTGGTCAGATAAAGGCTGTTTTTAACGCAATCCGGGAGAATTTCCGGATAGATCCGGAGGCAGAGACCACCATTGAGGCGAATCCAGGGACTGTGACAGAGGAAAAGCTTCTGGCATGGAAAGCGGCCGGAGTAAACCGAATTTCCATCGGACTGCAGTCCGCAAGGGACGAGGAACTGCAGATGCTTGGAAGAATCCATGGTTATCAGCAATTCCTGGAAACCTGGAAGCTGGTGCGGCAGGCGGGCATGAAAAATGTCAATATTGACCTGATTTCCGCTGTTCCAGGACAAACTTTACAAAGCTGGCGGGAGACGCTGAGGACTACGGCGGAGCTTGGGCCGGAGCATTTGTCTGTATACAGCCTGATCGTCGAAGAAGGAACCCCTTTTTATGAGAGATACAGGGACGCGCAGGAGGAGATACGGTCGGAGCATATGCAGAGCAGGACAGAAGGGAGAGTATCTCAGAAGAAGTTTCGTGGGGAAGAAGCGGCGGCACAGGAGGAAGCTGCCGGCCTGGAACCTATGGCATATCCGCCCCTGCCGGACGAAGAGACGGAGCGCCTGATGTATGAGGAGACGGAGAAGATTTTAGAGGAATACGGCTATGCCAGATATGAGATTTCCAACTATGCAAAGCCTGGGGCTGCCTGCAGGCATAATATGGGTTACTGGCAGCGGAAAGAGTATTTGGGGATTGGCCTTGGTTCCTCGTCGCTGATCGGAAAAATGAGATTTTGTCATACCTCCGATATGGAAATATATCTGGCCTGTGCCGGAGACCTGGAGAAGATCTGTGAAGAAAAACAACTTCTGCAGGTAAAGGATGAGATGGAGGAGTTCATATTCCTTGGACTGCGGATGATGTGCGGCGTGAGAAAATCCGAATTTTTCCGTTTGTTTGGCATGACTATGGAACAGGTATATACAGGCGTTTTGGAAAAGCTGGAGAAACAGGGCCTTTTGGTAACCGGGGATGATATTGTAAGGCTTACAAAGAGAGGAATTGATATCAGCAATTATGTATTTGAGCAGTTTTTACTGTCTTAAGTTATAAGCGATACCGAATCTTTTAGATGATCTGCTATAAAGCGGCATTGGCCGGAGACTTTGATGCCTTCGGTTCTGATATGGAGGGAATAAATGGAAAAGAATCAACGTGCAGTGGAACTGACTCAGCAGATGGTGCGGATTGACAGTTCCAATCCGGGAGCCGGTGAAAGAGGGATGGAGCGGTTCCTTCTTTCCTTTGCGGAAGAACTCAGCAGCAGAAATGACCGCGTCACGGTCCGGACGGAGGAAGTAATGCCCGGCAGGAGCAATGTGATGCTTTGTCTGCCTGGAAAGGCGGAGGAAGCGGAACTGGTATTTATCTGCCATATGGATACTGTTCCGGCAGGCAGGGGATGGGAAGATGATCCGCTGTCCGGAGAGATCCGAGATGGAAGGCTGTATGGGCGGGGGGCCTGTGACATGAAGTCCGGGTTTGCCTGCGCGCTGTCGGCATTTCAAAGCGGAGCAGAATATTTCCGGGACGGAAAAGTGCCGGGACGGACTCTGAAATTGATCGGCACGGTGGATGAAGAGGGCGAAATGACAGGTGTAGAAAAAGCAATCCGCTCAGGATGGGTCACACAGGACTCTCTGGTGCTGGATACGGAGCCTACCAATGGGGAACTGCAGGCGGCTCATAAAGGCCGTCTCTGGTTTGAAATCTCCGTAGAGGGGATCACAGCCCATGCATCCACACCATGGAAGGGGGCAGATGCCATCGCCGCTATGGCAGAGGTCATTTCCGGAATACGGAAGGGATTCATAGGACTCACAGAGCATCCGCAGATGGGAGCGTCTACGGTATCCTTTGGACGGATATCGGGCGGAAACCAGCCCTATGTTGTATCAGAGCAGTGTACGGTAACTGTGGACATGCGCCTGGTTCCCCCTTATACGAAGGAGACCGGAGAAATCATTGTAAAACAGGCGGCCATGGAGGCCGAGAAAGCGGTTCCCAGGACCAGAGTGTCCTACCGGATCACCGGGAACCGGCCCTTTATTGAGATGGATGAGGCCTGCGAACTGCTAGAGCGGCTCCAGGTTTCCTGCAGGAAGGTGACCGGACAGCCGGCAGCCACCGGAGTATTTCCAGGATATACGGACACTGCGGTGATCGCAGGAAAACTGGCAAACAAAAACTGCATGTCTTACGGGCCCGGTGACTTGGAACTGGCCCACAAGCCTCAGGAATATGTGGCCATAGAAGACATTCTGCGCTGCGAGGCAGTTTTAAAAGAACTAATAAGCGGCTGTGAATAGCAGCAGATCCATTTGTATGGGAGATGGAAAATGTATTTCCGATCGCAGCCATACAAATGGATTTTTACAGTATTTTACAAAGACATTGTGTCGGTATATCAGGATCACAGTTGGAATATAATCCCAAGCACGGCTCCGCAGCCAATCCAGAGGATTGGGTGGAGCTTTTTTAGCGGCTTCCACTGCAGCAGCAGAAAGATCACAAGGCAGATGCCCATGGAAGAATAGTGGAATACAGGCTTTGGCTGTGACATGTCTGCAAAGGTGATGACAGCGATCTGCCATATGGCATATCCGATCAGCGACGCGATCATGGGACGTATGCCGTAAAATGCGGAACGGACATATTTGTTTTCACTGAAGTCAGACATAAATTTTGCAATTATGACAATGATAATGATAGCAGGAGAAACCAGGCTTAAGGTGGCCAGGACGGCGCCGGGAACTCCGGCAGCGTGGAAGCCTGCGTAAGTTGCCATGTTGATTCCGATGGGGCCAGGCGTGCTTTCACTGATAGCGATCATATCTGCCAGCTCAGAAGCATTGAACCAGGGGTATTTCTGCGCCAGATCCATAAGGAAGGGGACCGTTGCCATGCCGCCGCCTATGGAGAATAAACCGATTTTGAAAAATTCAATAAATAAGGTCAGATAGATCATGATTCAGCCTTCTCCCTTCTGATATTTACACAAATTCCGATCACAGCCGCGCAGACAACCAGTACGATCGTGGGGATTGGTGAAAATGTAGCAAGAAAAAAGCCGGCCAGGAATAACAGCACGCCCAGTTTATCTTTGATCCCTGCTCTGGCGAGGGAGATGACCGTGTTGAGCATCATGGCGCAGACCGCAACACGGATGCCGGACAGAGCGTGAACTACAATGGGCTCTGCGATAAAACGATTTAATATGGTAGCGATCAGAGTGATGATGATCAGGGATGGAGTGACCATGCCCAGAGTGCCGCAGATGGCGCCGATGATCCCGGCCTGTTCATAGCCGATATAGGTTGAGGTGTTGACAGCGATGATGCCCGGGGTACACTGCCCGATGGCGTAAATATCCAGCAGATCTTCCTCGCTGGTCCAGCCTTTTTTCTCGATGACCTCTTTTTTCAGCATGGGCAGCATCGCCATGCCGCCGCCGAAGGTAAGGCCGCCCACACGAAGAAATGTAACATATAATTCCCACATCTTTTTCATAATGCGTGCCTCCTAATATAAAGGGAAATCAAAAATTTCCTCAATCATTTTTTTCCAAAAATTATATTACGATATTTTTCTTGGAATAGCAAGGGGAATTAAAAAAGAGTGCCATGTGATCAGTAACAGAAAAAAGATAAAAAATATATAAAGTATGTTGACAAACGGAAATCAAGGTGCTATCTTAATATACGTAAGATGTTAGCACTCAAATCGAGGGAGTGCTAATAGAAAATCAAGAGATGTTATTGAATGCAAAACAGTATACCCAAGGGCATCCCGCAGCTGATGCCTTGATGGGACGGACAGACACTGTCCGATAAGGTAGAAGATGATCTGTAGAAGAAAGGGGGATATGATGGCAGTCGTAGAGTTGAGTGAGAGAAAGCATACCATATTACGGGCTATCATCCAGAATTATCTGGAGACCGGAGAACCGGTCGGATCCAGGACCCTTTCCAAATCAACGGATCTGAAGCTGAGTTCTGCAACAATCCGCAATGAGATGGCGGATCTGGAAGATCTGGGCTATATATTCCAGCCCCACACTTCCGCCGGACGGATTCCCTCGGATAAGGGATACCGCTTATACGTAGATATGCTGATGCAGGATAAGGAGCAGGAACTTGAAGAGATAAAAAGCGTGATGCTTGAGAAGACAGACCGGGTGGAGAAGGTGCTCAAGCAGGCGGCCAAGGTGCTGGCTGCGAATACCAATTACGCAACTCTGGTATCGTCCCCTGTGAACAGGAGGAATACATTAAAGTTCATCCAGCTCTCCCAGGTAGATGCACAGCAGATTGTGGCAGTGATCGTGATGAGCGGCAACGTGATCAAGAATAAGATCATCGATGTAGGAGAGATGTTGGGCAATGAGACACTATTGAAGTTGAATATGCTTCTCAATACCACATTGAACGGGATGTCGATCGAAGAGATTAACCTCGGCCTGATTGCCAGGCTGAAGGAACAGGCCGGCATTCACAGCAATGTCATCAGCGATGTGCTGGACGCGGTGGCGGATATTATCCATGTAGAGGATGATATGGAGATCTACACAAGCGGGGCAACCAACATATTCAAGTATCCGGAGCTCAGTGACAAGCAGAATGCACAGGAGATCCTCAATGCATTTGAAGAGAAGCAGCAGCTGGCGGAACTGGTAACTGAGACCTTATCCAGTGAAGAGAATCATGGGATCCAGGTCTATATCGGCGATGAAGCGCCGGTGAAGACGATGCGTGACTGCAGTGTCGTTACGGCAACCTACGATCTGGGAGACGGGATGAAGGGAACGATCGGCATCATCGGTCCCAAGCGGATGGATTATGAACACGTCATGAAGACGCTGACGACCCTGCAGAGTAAGTTGGATGCGATAAACAAGAAAGATTTGGATGAAGATTAATTAGGAAGGTGAAGCTGGTGGAAGAAAAGATGACCAAGGAAGATATGGTAAAGGAAGCCGTGGAAGAAGCGAAAGCAAAAGCAGAACAAGCAGCCCGGGAGCAGGCACAGGATAGTGAAGACCTGGAGGAAGAGGCAGTCGGCACAGAGGAAGCTTATACTCAGACAGAGGACGACGCTGCTGAGGAATCCGAGGTCCTCTCGGAAGAAGAAGCCGGTGATGAGGGACAGGATGAAGAGAAAAAGAGCAGAAAGCTTTTTGGAAAGAAAAATAAAAAGGACAAAAAAGACGAAAAAATCGAGGAACTGACGGATCGCCTTACCCGTCAGATGGCAGAGTTTGATAACTTCCGCAAGCGTACAGATAAGGAAAAATCCCAGATGTACGAGATTGGCGCGAAAGATATCATAAATAAAATTCTTCCCGTCGTGGACAATTTTGAACGCGGTCTGGCAGCAGTACCGGAGGAAGAAAAGAAAAACCCGATCCTGGAAGGGATGGAGAAGGTTTACAAGCAGTTGATGACTACACTGGAAGAGATCGGGGTGAAGCCGATTGAAGCAGTGGGCCAGGAATTTAATCCGGATTTCCACAATGCGGTAATGCACGTGGAAGACGAGGAACTGGGCGAGAATATCATAGCCGAGGAATTCCAGAAGGGATACACGTACCATGACAGTGTCGTCAGGCACAGCATGGTAAAAGTAGCAAATTAGGCATTTTTAATTCACAAAAACAGGAGGATTCGATCATGGGAAAAATCATAGGTATTGACTTAGGAACCACGAATAGCTGTGTTGCCGTAATGGAAGGCGGACAGCCGGCAGTTATCGCGAATACGGAAGGCGCAAGGACCACACCCTCCGTTGTGGCATTTACAAAGACAGGAGAGCGTCTCGTGGGCGAGCCTGCAAAGCGTCAGGCAGTGACCAACGCTGATAAGACCATTTCTTCCATCAAGAGAGAGATGGGGTCTGACTATAAAGTGACGATTGATGACAAAAGATATTCTCCTCAGGAGATTTCTGCTATGATTCTTCAGAAGCTCAAGGCAGACGCGGAAGGATACTTGGGAGAAAAGGTAACCGAGGCTGTAATTACCGTACCGGCATATTTTAATGACGCACAGCGTCAGGCAACCAAGGACGCGGGAAAGATCGCGGGTCTGGATGTAAAGCGTATCATCAACGAGCCTACGGCAGCAGCGCTTGCTTACGGGCTGGATAATGAAAAAGAACAGAAGATCATGGTATATGACCTGGGTGGCGGTACTTTCGACGTATCCATCATCGAGATTGGCGACGGCGTAATCGAGGTGCTTTCCACAGCCGGCAATAACAGACTGGGCGGAGATGACTTTGATCAGAAGGTAACAGACTACATGCTGTCTGATTTTAAGTCAAAAGAAGGCGTAGACTTATCCAATGACAAAATGGCACTGCAGAGGCTGAAGGAAGCGGCAGAAAAAGCGAAGAAGGAACTTTCCTCCGCGACTACCACTAACATCAACCTTCCGTTCATCACAGCAACATCCGAAGGACCGAAGCATTTTGATATGAACCTGACAAGGGCAAAATTTGACGAGCTGACACATGACCTGGTAGAGAAGACCGCAGAGCCGGTAAGACGTGCGCTGTCTGATGCGGGAATCACCGCTTCTGAGCTGGGCCAGGTATTGCTGGTAGGTGGATCTACCCGTATTCCGGCGGTACAGGAGGAAGTGAAGCGCCTGACTGGAAAAGAGCCGAGCAAATCCCTGAATCCGGATGAATGTGTTGCTCTCGGTGCATCTGTGCAGGGCGGCAAGCTGGCAGGGGATGCGGGCGCAGGCGATATCCTTCTTCTGGACGTTACCCCATTATCATTGTCCATCGAGACTATGGGCGGAGTCGCAACCAGACTGATTGAGAGAAATACCACCATTCCGACAAAGAAGAGCCAGGTATTCTCTACGGCGGCAGATAACCAGACGGCGGTTGACATCAACGTGGTACAGGGTGAGCGGCAGTTTGCGAGAGACAACAAGTCCCTGGGTCAGTTCCGTCTTGACGGAATCCCGCCGGCTCCGCGCGGAATCCCGCAGATTGAGGTGACATTCGACATTGATGCCAACGGCATCGTAAATGTTTCCGCAAAGGATCTTGGAACCGGAAAAGAGCAGCACATCACGATTACTGCAGGTTCCAACATGTCTGATGAAGATATTGATAAGGCGGTCAAAGAAGCGGCAGCATTCGAAGCGCAGGATAAGAAGCGCAAGGAAGCGATTGATACAAGAAATGAAGCAGATGCTATGGTATTCCAGACCGAAAAGGCTATCAAAGAAGTGGGTGACAAGCTGGATGCTTCCGATAAGGCAGCAGTTGAAGCTGACTGCCAGGCATTAAAGGATATCCTTGCAAAATCTGCTCCGGAGGAGACAACGGATGCACAGGTTGCGGAGATCAAGACAGCTAAGGAAAAACTGATGGAAAGCGCACAGAAGCTTTTTACTAAGATGTATGAGCAGGCTGGGGCAGCAGGAGCGGCAGGCGCCGGTCCGATGCCGGAGGCAGGCCCTGCACCGGAAGGCTTCCAGGGTGATGATGTAGTAGACGGAGACTACAAAGAAGTTTAAAATTGCTCCTGAACATCCAGGGCAGCCGGCAATATGATGGCTGTCCTGGATAGTATACCCAAAGGGCACCCCACAATTCATGCCCTTGCGGGGCGGGCGGACTTCGTCCGAGAAAGTATATTTGACACAAACAGACGAAAGGTAGATTGTTATGGCAGAGTCAAAAAGAGATTATTACGAGGTACTTGGCATAGGCAGGGATGCTGACGACGGGGCGATAAAAAAAGCATATCGTGTTCTGGCGAAAAAATATCATCCCGATATGAATCCGGGAGATGCGGAAGCAGAAAAAAAGTTTAAAGAGGCATCGGAAGCGTATGCGGTACTGAGTGATCCGGAAAAGCGCCGCCAGTATGATCAGTTCGGACACGCAGCATTTGAAGGAGGTGCCGGCGGAGCAGGTGGCTTTGGAGGCTTTGATTTCAGCGGTGCAGACTTCAGTGATATTTTCGGCGATATCTTCGGGGATCTGTTTGGCGGCAGCAGAAGAGGCGGCCGTGGGAACGGTCCTATGCGGGGAGCCAATATCCGCAAGAGTATCCGCATTACATTTGAAGAAGCAATCTTCGGCTGTGAGAAAGAGTTAGAACTGATCCTGAAAGATTCCTGTACGGCATGTAACGGTACGGGGGCGAAACCGGGAACATCTCCGGAGACCTGTTCCAAATGTGGCGGCAAGGGCCAGATTGTCTATGCTTCCCAATCCTTTTTCGGAACCGTACAGAATGTACAGACTTGTCCGAGCTGCGGCGGCTCCGGTAAGGTGATCAAGGAAAAATGTACGTCCTGTTCCGGAACCGGATATACATCCAGCAAGAAAAAGATTCAGGTGTCCATCCCGGCCGGGATTGATAACGGACAGAGCGTCCGTATCCGCGAAAAGGGCGAGCCGGGCTTAAACGGCGGACCAAGAGGAGATCTACTGGTGGAAGTGAACGTGTCCAGACACCCCATCTTCCAGCGCCAGGAGATGCATATTTTCTCTACGGTCCCGATTTCGTTTGCGCAGGCGGCGCTTGGCGGAGACATCCGGGTTGCAACGGTGGACGGCGAGGTTATCTATACGGTAAAGCCGGGTACAAAGACCGACACCAAGGTGCGTTTAAAAGGCAAGGGAGTACCTTCTCTGCGGGATTCCAGAGTGAGAGGGGATCATTACGTGACCCTTGTGATCCAGACTCCGGACAGACTGAGTGCAGAGGCGAAGGAAGCGCTGCGTAAATTCGACCAGCTGGCAGGGAATACCCTCAACCAGAAAGCAGATGAAGGAAAAGCAAAAAAGAAGGGCTTCTTCAAGGATAAGATGAAAGAAGTTTTTGAAGAATAAAAAGAAATCCGGCAAAATGTGATCATGATACATTTTGCCGGATTTTACTATATCTCAGACTTCCAATACGATAACTGACCGTTCTTTTATCGGTATGTTTTTCTCAGCACAAGGCATGTTCTCCTTTGAAAAATAATTCTGTGCAGGATCTCCGGTATTGACCGCGATCTTCCAGTTCAGTCCGTTTGGAAGATGCGGAAGTGTAAGGGTAACAGGCTCCCAGTACGTGTTGACTGCAAGATAGACCAGATCCTCTTTTGCTTTGACGGGATCGTATCCTGCAAACAGGACGCAGATCACATGGGAATCCGGGCTGTAGTCCGGCTCATTGGGATGCACGCCGTGGATGCTTGCATAAGGAAGTCCGGTCAGGCTGGCTTCCAGATTTTTGCGGATTACGGGATGGTTTTTGCGGAACTGGATCATGTACCGGAAAAAGCGGAACAAATCCTTATTTTTCTCCAGAAGTGTCCAGTCCAGCCAGGAGATGATATTGTCCTGGCAGTACGGATTGTTGTTCCCAAATCGTGTGTCTCCAAATTCGTCTCCGGAGAGGAACATTGGCGTTCCCCGGCTGCAGAGCAGGACCGCGCAGGCATTTTTGATCATACGCATCCGCAGTGACTTGATTTCCTCATTGTCCGTGTCTCCCTCGGCGCCGCAGTTCCAGCTGTTATTGTCATCCGTACCGTCCGTGTTGTTCCAGCCGTTGTCCTCATTGTGCTTCATATTATAACTGTACAGGTCATACAGTGTGAAGCCGTCGTGACAGGTCAGGAAATTGATCGAAGCATTCAGCCCGCGGCGAATCGGATCATACAGATCCGGTGAGCCGATGATTCTCTGTGCCGCGATTGCCGCGCAGCCGGAATCCCCTTTCAAAAATCGGCGCATATCGTCCCGGTACCGTCCGTTCCATTCCGCCCAGCGCTTCCATGAAGGGAAGGAGCCTACCTGATACAGGCCGCCCGCATCCCAGGCTTCTGCGATCAGCTTCACATTTCCAAGGATAGAATCAAAAGCGAGACTTCTCAGGAGGGGCGGCTGATTCATGGGAGAACCGTCCTCATTCCGTCCAAGGATCGTAGCAAGGTCGAATCGGAAACCATCCACCCGATATTCGGTAGCCCAATAGCGAAGGCAGTCCAGGATCATCTGCTGCACTACCGGATGGTTGCAGTTCAGAGTATTCCCGCAGCCGCTGAAATTATAATAATGACCGTCAGGGGTCAGCAGGTAATAGATATTATTGTCAAAGCCCTTGAAGGAAAAACAGGGACCCATCTCATTTCCCTCGGCAGTGTGGTTGAAAACCACATCCAGGATGATCTCCATGCCGTTATCGTGCAGGGCCTTGATCAGGAGCTTTAGTTCCCGCCCCTCCTGGTTGTCCTCGGAGAATGCGGCAAAGCTGGTATTCGGGGCAAAGAAGCAGACCGGATTATACCCCCAGTAGTCCAGAAGTTTCCTTTCATTTACAACACGGGCGTCCCGCATTTCGTCAAATTCAAAGATCGGCATCAGTTCTACGGCGTTGATGCCAAGCTCTTTCAGATAGGGAATTTTTTCTCTTAGTCCGCGGAACGTGCCAGGATGGGATACACCGGAAGAGCGGTCATTCGTAAAACCTCTGACATGGGTTTCATAGATGACAAGGTCTTCCATGGGAATGCTGGCATGGTATGCGGTTCCCCAGTCAAAGTTGCTTCGAACTACACGGGCGCGGTATCCCCGGTTGTAATTTTTATTATATCCCCAGTTGCTCTGTCCAGATACGGCTTTCGCATAAGGGTCCAGAAGGATTCTTTTAGAATCAAAACGGAATCCCTGCCGCTCATCAAAGGGGCCGTCCAGACGGTAGGCATATTCCACATCCGTGATATCCAGATAAAATACAATCATGGAATAAACGCACCCTATCTTATAATTTTCCGGAAATTTCAGCACAGCATAGGGGTCATCCTCTGACTTGTGGAACAGGAGCAGTTCGCAGGAGGTTGCCCCATGGGACTGGATCGTAAAGCTGACCCCGCAGGGAATGAGGGTAGCGCCCATAGTACCGAAAAATCCGGGACGGACTTCAAAGCCGGATATGATGTCCAGCGGCTCTAAAGGCACATTGTGGATATGTGTCATTTCTGATGAGTTCATGATAATACTCCTTTCGTAAGTAAAGCAGCACTATTTGTGCTGATAATAAAATATGGCAAGCTGTGTCCGGTCGCGGAGGTTCAGCTTATCCAGGATACCACTGAGATAGTTCCTGACCGTCCCTTCACTGAGAAATAATTCTGACGCAATCTCCTTGTTGTTCCTGCCGTCGGCGACGAGGGTAATGATCTCCAGTTCCCGGTCGCTGATTTCCGCGGCGGCATAATCAAAAGCGTCTGCTTTTCGGAACAGGCCGGGAAGCTTGGAAACCACCTCGCAGCCAAATACGGTCTGCCCCGATGCCACGGCCTCGAGGGCCGGGAGGAGACTGGTATAATCCTGTTTCAGCAAATACCCTCTGGCGCCTGCCTGCAATGCTTTCACAATATATTCATCGTCAGAAAAGGTGGTCAGCAAAAGGATATTTGCATCAGGAAATTCTTTTCGTATTTCCACGGTAGCCTGCAGGCCGTCCATTTGCTTCATACGGATGTCCATCAGCAGGATATCCGGAAGGTGTTCCCGATATAGTCTCACCGCGTCTGTTCCGTCTGTACCTGTGGCGGATACAGTGACCTCCCCGCTTGCCTCCAGAATGGTCTTGAGCGCACCGGACACCAGATAGTCGTCATCTATGATTACCAGTTTCATTGGGGTTCCTCCTTAGAGATTGTGATAAAAATCCGGAATCCGGAGTCTGCGGTAATCTGGAGGGTTCCGTTTAATGACCGGACCCGGTCTTGCATATTGGTCAGCCCGATCCCGTTTCGGCCGGATTCCTTTTTGCGGAATTCAGGAGCGATCCTGGTTCCGTTGTCCTCCACACAGAGCTGATAGAGGGCAGGGTGTTCCTGCATGGTAATGCGGACCTGGCTGGCATTGCTGTGACGCATCACATTTGAAAGCGCTTCCTTGAGGATGCTGATCAGGCAGTATTTGACTTCCCTGGGAACTTTGCGTCCCATATCATACCGCAGGAGGACCGGGCAGAACGTGAACCCATCGGCGAGGCCCCGGACCGTTTCCTCCAGATTAACAGAGTCATCGTGCAGATCGTGTACACTGCTGCGAATACTGTTCATGGCTGTATTGAGGGAAAGGTCCAGGTTATCCAGGACAGGGCACAGCTCTGCCTGATGGTTTACCGTCCTGGCCGCGCCTATAAGCAGGATAGAACGGGACAGGACATGTCCTACACTGTCGTGGATCTCACGGGCAATCCGGTTTCGCTCCCTAAGGGTGGCGGTGTAGATCTCATAATCCTGCTTTTCCAGAAGTGCTTTATTCTTTTCTGTCAGCAGGAGATGATTCTCCCGGCTGTCATCCTGGCTCTCCCGGAATAATATATCCAGCCGGTTATACTGGCAGGTATGACTTTTAAGAAGCGCAGACAACAGAAAGCCAAAGCAGCCCATCCATAAAGGAAGCATAAAGGAATCTACGGAATGGGCTATGTGATATAGAAACAGAATACAGGTGCAGGACAGCATAAGCTTCCTTCGTTCCTCCGGGAAAAGATAGAACAACGCCGGAAAAAAGCAGAAAAAAGAAGGAAAAAATAAAGAGACTGAGAGAAAACATATTTCAAATCCCAGACGGATCCGGGGAGATTCCAGAAAAAAACAGGCACAGCAAACAATCAGGGCACATAAAAAAGCCAGCACGAACGATGGATCTGCGGGAAAGTATAGTATGGAGCCCATACAATATAATAGTAGTAATCCGGTGTCTTGAAAGTAATGCATAACGTTTCGCCTGTTCTAAAAATTTTGATATTATTATAATACAAAACAGTCTGTCAGGTAAAGAAAAATTTGAAATTATTAGATTACTGTGAACTGTACAGTTATACTGGTTATTGTATTACAAATGTCATATGTAAGTTGTGACAATGAACACTTCTACGGAGGAAGAGGATGCAGTATACTGTCAGCAGAAAGGAAATTCCGGAAGCTGACGGACTGTCACAGTATACGGAAAGGCAGCAGGCGGAAGGTTTTCCACAGGAAATAAATCTGCGGGATCACAGAAGGAGGAGTTAGGATATGATTGAGATAAAAAACCTGGTGAAACGTTATGGAGATCTGGTGGCTCTGGACCACTTAAACCTTCAGGTCCGGGAGGGAGAGATCTTCGGGCTCCTTGGGCCCAACGGCTCAGGCAAGACGACAGCGATCAGCTGCATGCTGGCGCTTCTGAAATATGACCGGGGCAGTATCCGCATTTTCGGAAAGGAGATGACTCCGGAGAGCTATGATGTGAAAAAACAGATCGGAATCGTATTGCAGAATGTAGCGGTGTTCGACGAACTGACGGTATATGAAAACGTCGATTATTTCTGCGGGCTTTATGTGAAGGAGAAGCAGCGCAGGAAAGGACTGGTGGAAGAAGCCATGGAATTTGCAGGGCTGGAGGACTACCGGAAGGTACGCCCGGACAAATTGTCAGGGGGGCTTTTGCGGCGGCTGAACATTGCCTGCGGAATCGCCCATAAGCCCAGGCTGATCATCATGGATGAGCCCACGGTGGCAGTGGATCCCCAGAGCAGGAATAAGATCCTGGAAGGAATCCAGGAGCTGAACCGGCAGGGTTCCACCATCATCTATACATCCCACTACATGGAAGAGGTAGAGCAGATCTGCACCCGTGTGGCGATCCTGGATCATGGAAGAAGCATCGCAATGGGAACGAAGGAAGAACTGAAAATGATGATCAAGACCGGGGAGACCGTGACCATAGAGTCCGTGGCCCTTGAAGAGGAGCACCTTCAGGCGATCCGGGAGCTGCCGCATGTATTCGGCGTGGACTATGGGGAGCAGATCCTGACCGTGCGCTGCACCAAGGCAAAGCATAACCTGATCCGGATCCTTAATTACCTGCAGGAGCAGGAAATCCTGTTCGGCAGGGTATTTTCCGAGCTTCCCACACTCAATGACGTATTCCTGGAGATCACAGGAAAGCAGCTTCGGGATTAGGAGGGAATGGCATGCTGCATTTAATGAAATATAATCTGATTGTGAAAACAAAGTGTATCAATGTAATCTTCTGGCCGCTGGTCTTTCCGCTGATTCTGGGGACATTGTTCTATTTTGCATTCGGATCCATAGATGAGGCGGATTTTGAGACCGTGCAGACGATCGTGGTAAAGGAAGCGGACGCAGATCCGGTCTTTCTGGAATTTTTGGAAACCATGGAAACAGACGAGAGCCGGCTTGTGGAACTCCAGGAAATGTCCGGGGAGGAAGCGCGGCGGGCGCTGGAAGAGAAAAAGGCGTCAGGGATCTATTTTGTAGGGGAGACTCCGACGCTTAAAGTGGCTGGCAGCGGGATTTCGGAGAGTATCCTGGAGTCCCTCCTGGAAAGCTATCAAAATGGAAAGCAGACCCTTTCGATGGTGGCAGAAAAGCACCCTGAAGGGATACAAAAAGCGATAGAACAGATGGACGCCTACGAGGAACTGGTAGAACAGGTTTCCCTGGGGGGCACCACAACCAACAGCAATGCCCAGTTCTTTTACGCGCTGATCGCAATGGCATGTCTGTACGGCGCATTTATCGGGATGGACGCGGCGTTTTCGATTCAGGCGAACCTGACTGCGCTGGCGGCCAGGCGGTGTGTGACGCCCACTCACAAACTGAAATTAATCCTGACGGAAATGCTGTCCTGCTTTCTGCTGCATTACCTGAATGTGCTGATACTGCTGGCATACCTCCGGTTTGTGCTGCGGCAGGAATTTTACGGGCAGATGCCACAGATGCTCCTGATTTCCCTGATCGGCAGCATGATGGGCGTGTCTATGGGCATTTTTATCGGTGGGCTTGGAAGTATGAAGGAAGGGGGAAAGGTGGCGCTCCTGCTGGCTATCTCCATGACATGTAGCTTTCTGGCCGGCCTGATGAACGCGGATATGAAGTACCTGGTGGAGCGAAGCTTTCCGGTCATGAACAGGATCAATCCGGCGGCAGTGATCACGGACGCATTTTACTGTATTAATGTATACGACGATCCGGTACGGTTTGACAGAAGTCTCATCACCCTGGCCGTCATGTGTGTGATTCTAACGACGGCGTCATTTTTACTGATCAGGAGGGAACGTTATGACAGTATATAAAGGATATATGAAGATTGTCAAAAGAAATATGGGGCTGATCCTGATGTATGTTGCGATCTTTGCGGGGATCACTGTGATATTCCAGCATTTTTCGAGCTTGAATCCGACGGGCAGCTACCAGGCCGAAAGTGTGAGGATCGGTGTCATTGATGAAGACAGGGGAAGCTTTGCAAAGGAGCTTCAGTCGTACCTGGGGCAGTTCCATGAGGTGACCCGGGCCGAACATGACAAGGCCAGGCTGCAGGAAGATCTGTTTTACCGGAACGTGGAATATATCATCTGGATTCCAGAGGATTTTTTTAAAACCTGTATTGTAGAAGGAAAAGCGCTCACCGTTACCAAGGTGCCGGGATCCTATACGGCGTTTTATGTAGATCAGCAGATCAATAGCTTCCTGAATAATGCCAGGGTGTTTCATGCAGCCGGATTTGACCAGGAAGAATCGGCGGAATCGCTGGAAAAGCTGGAGCCGGCTCAGGTAGAGCTGCTGGTTACGGGGAGGGTATCGGGAGAAAAGTCAGCCTATGGTTTTTATTTCCGGTATATCCCCTATCTGTTCCTGTCTGTGCTCTGCTATGTGATGGGGAATGTGATTTCTGCGTTCCGTAAGGGCGACCTGCCAAAACGGATGCGCGCCTGCGCCGTCTCCGGGCGGAGGCAGAACGTGGAAGGGCTTTTGGCCGCGGCCACGGTGGGGATGTGTCTGTGGGCGCTGTGCATTGGAGGAGCATTTTTCTGGTACAAAGACAACCTGACGGAGCGCGGCGGGGTGGGGTATTTCCTTTTGAATACACTGCTCATGATGCTGGTTGCCCTAACCATCTCTTATCTGGTGGGGATGTTTGTACATGGGAAAAACGGGGTCAATACACTGAACGGCATCGTCAATGTCCTGTCTCTGGGACTGTGCTTCCTGTGCGGAGTATTTGTTCCTTTGGAACTGATGAATAAGAGCGTAAAGAACGTATCACAGTTTCTGCCGGTTTACTGGTATGAGGTGGTCAATGATTATCTCGTGGAATTTGGAAATGTGACGGGAGAGGTGAAACAGGCTGTGCTTCAGGGGCTGGGGATGCAGCTGGCATTCGTGGCGGCGCTGGTGTGCGTTACCTTGACAGTATCAAAATGGAAGAGGGTATGAAAAGGGGCCGCCTCAAGGGGCGGCTCTTTTTGCGCCCAAGGATTTTCGGGCGGGAATACTTTTTTTCTTGATTTTTATATGGATGTTTAGTAGAATGTATAACAGCAATGCAAGGAGGGATGGAAATGTCGGAGATGACAAGGATTGCCCTGGATGCCATGGGCGGGGACAATGCACCCGGCGAGATGGTAAAGGGTGCGGTAGAGGCTGTGAAGAAGCGGAAGGATATCAAGGTCTTGCTGACTGGCCGGGAAGAGGTTTTAAAGCAGGAATTATCCGCATATACCTATCCTCAGGAACAGATCGAGATCGTCCACGCAGAAGAAGTGATCGAGACGGCAGAGCCTCCGGTGGCGGCAATCCGCACGAAGAAGGATTCCTCTCTCGTGACGGCATTGAAGCTGGTCAAGCGCGGAGAGGCAGATGCATTTGTATCTGCGGGCAATTCCGGCGCGGTACTGGCAGGAGGCCAGATCCTGGTGGGAAAGATCAAGGGAGTGGAACGCGCGCCGCTTGCGCCGCTCATTCCTACGGCGAAGGGAGTAGCGCTGCTGATCGACTGCGGGGCCAATGTGGACGCAAGGCCCTCCCATCTGGTACAGTTTGCACAGATGGGTTCGATTTACATGGAACATATCGTGGGCAAAAAAAATCCGAAGGTAGGGATCGTGAATATCGGTGCGGAAGAGGAAAAAGGCAACGCATTGGTAAAAGAGACCTTTCCGCTCCTGAAGGCATGCAGAGGTATCAATTTCGTGGGAAGTGTGGAGGCAAGAGATATTCCGTCCGGCACGGTGGATGTTGTGGTATGCGAGGCATTTGTGGGAAATGTGATCTTGAAACTCTATGAAGGTGTCGGAGGCACTCTGATCCAGAAGGTGAAGGCCGGCATGATGACGTCCCTGCGTTCCAAGATCGGAGCCCTTCTGGTGAAGCCGGCATTGAAGGCTACCCTGAAGGATTTTGATGCCAGCCAGTACGGCGGCGCGCCTCTTTTGGGATTGAAGGGCCTGGTGGTTAAGACCCATGGAAATTCGACTTCCAGGGAGGTATGTACATCTATTATTCAATGCGTGACCTTTAAGGAACAGCAGATCAACGAGAAGATTCAGGAAGCCATCGGCAGGCTCGAAGATGCATGAGCAATGTCCGGGGAGGAGTCGGCGGCTCACTGAAAAAAGAAATTGTAATCTGAACAAGTTAAGAAAGGAAAAGGATGATTATGGAACTTGAAAAATTGCAGGAAATTATTGCAGATGTTATGAATGTTACGAAGGATGATGTTCAGCCGGAGACAAAGTTTGTGGAGGATCTGTCGGCGGATTCGCTGGATATCCTTCAGATCATCACAGAGCTTGAAGAGGCATTTGACATTGAGATCGACAATGAAGATGCAGACAAGATCGTAACAGTGCAGGATGCGGTTGATCAGATCAAGAAGGTTGTGGAGTAGTCATCGAAGCAAGAGAAAGCCCTTTGCGGGCTTTTTCGCTGTTTAGAGAAATGCAGGAACATTTTTATAGAAAGGAACCATTAGAAAGAAAAGAATGAAGGACAGACTGAAAGAACTGGAAAAACAGATCGGTTATCAATTCCGGGATTATTCGCTGCTGCGCAGGGCTATGATGCATAGTTCCTATACGAATGAAAAGCATCTGCCCAAGTTCCAGTGCAACGAACGGCTGGAGTTTCTCGGGGACGCGGTGCTGGAGCTGGTATCCAGTGAGTTTTTATTTCTGGAAAATCCGAAGATATCCGAAGGGGAATTGACCAAGACCCGGGCTGGCATGGTGTGTGAGCCGTCGCTGGCATTCTGTGCTCGTGATCTTGATCTGGGAAACTATCTGCTCCTGGGCAGGGGCGAGGAGGCGACCGGTGGGAGAGAACGGGACTCCATCACATCAGACGCCATGGAAGCGCTGATCGGGGCTATCTATCTGGACGGTGGTTTTACTAATGCGAAAGAGTTTATCCACAGGTTCATCTTGTCGGATTTAGAACACAAGAAGCTCTTTTTCGATAGCAAGACCATTTTACAGGAGATCGTGCAGGCAGATATGGGAGAGAGTATTTCCTATCGTCTGGTGGGAGAGGAAGGACCTGACCACAACAAGTCATTTCGTGTGGAAGTATGTATCGGAGAGAGATGCTGCGGTGCAGGAAAGGGACGCACGAAAAAGGCCGCGGAGCAGGAGGCGGCTTACCAGGCCATTTTAAAGCTACAAGCCGGCCAGGCAATAAGACCAGGGGTGTAAAATGTATTTAAAAAGCATTGAGGTACAAGGATTCAAATCGTTTGCAAATCGGATCCGGTTTGATTTTCATGAAGGGATTACCGGTATCGTGGGTCCCAATGGAAGCGGAAAGAGCAATGTGGCGGACGCCGTCCGGTGGGTACTGGGAGAGCAGCGTGTGAAACAGCTGCGCGGCGGTACTATGCAGGACGTAATCTTTTCGGGGACGGAGAACAGAAAGGCGCTCAGCTACGCGTCGGTTGCGATCACGCTGAACAATTCGGACCACCGGCTTCCGGTGGACTATGAAGAAGTCACCGTGACAAGGAAATTATACCGTTCCGGAGAAAGTGAGTATCTGCTCAACGGGGTGTCATGCCGTCTGAAAGATATTAACGAGATGTTCTATGATACCGGGATCGGCAAGGAAGGCTATTCCATCATCGGACAGGGGCAGATCGACCGGATCTTAAGCGGCAAGCCGGAGGAACGGCGGGAATTATTTGACGAGGCGGCGGGGATTGTAAAGTTCAAGCGGCGGAAGAATCTGTCGCTGAAAAAACTGGAGGAGGAACGGCAGAACCTGCTCCGTGTCAATGATATCCTGTCGGAGCTGGAGAAGCAGATTGGGCCTCTTTCCAGGCAGTCCGAGGTGGCCAGGGAATATCTGAAAAAAAAGGAAGAATTAAAGACATTTGATATCAACATGTTTCTGCTGGAGACTGAGCGGATCAAGGAGCAGATCCAGGAAATCGAAGGGCAGCTTGGCAATGCGGAGGAAGAGTTGAGCGAGGCGAAGACCCGCTATGAAGAAATGAAGGCGGAGTATGACGCCATCGAGGAAGAGGTGGATGCGATTGATTTTTCCATCGAGAAGGCCAAGAGCCAGCTCAATGAGACGACGCTGTTAAAGCAGCAGCTGGAAGGCCAGATCAATGTCCTCAGGGAGCAGATCAATACGGTCCGGATGAACGATGAGCATTATGACAACCGGCTGCACACCATCCGGATTGAGATCGAGGCCAGGCAGGGTCAGTTAAAAGAGCTTTCCAGGGAACAGGAGGATGTCCGCGGAAAACTTCTGGAAGTGACAAAAAAGGACCAGGAGGCCAAGGAAGCCCTGTTCGCGGTCCAGAGCCGAATTGCGGGACAGACGGCGGAGGTGGAGACCAGTAAGCAGGAGATCATGGAACTTTTGGAAAACCGGGCCTCTACCCGTGCGAAGATCCAGCACTACGATACCACCCAGGAGCAGATCACAGCCCGGAAGGAGGAGCTGGACAGGCTCTTGAAGGAGACGTTGGGAGAGGGAGAGCAGCAAAACGAGATCCTGGAATCCTACGAAGCAGAACTATCCGGCGTCAGAAAGGAAATCACGGGTTTTTCCGGGCAGATTCAGGAGGCCGAGCGAAGGATTGAAACATACCAGAGGGAACTGAATGAGAAGCAGGAAAAGCTCCGGCTTGGACAGACTGCTTACCATAGGGAATCTTCCCGTCTGGAATCGCTCAAAAATATTACCGAGCGGTACGACGGCTATGGAAACAGCATCCGCAAGGTGATGGCGAACCGGGACCGGGAGCCGGGACTCCTTGGGGTTGTGGCGGATATTATCAAGGTGGAAAAGGAATATGAGATCGCCATCGAGACCGCTCTGGGCGGCAGTATCCAGAATGTGGTGACAGATACTGAGGAAACGGCAAAACGGATGATCCAGTTCCTGAAGAAAAATAAATTCGGACGGGCGACATTTCTTCCCCTGACCAGTATGCACGGAAATTCCGGCATCCGGGATGAGAAGGCGCTGCAGGAGAAGGGAGTCATCGGCCTTGCCAATATGCTGATCCATGTGGAGAAGCGTTTTCAGGGACTGGCGGACCAGTTGCTGGGAAGGACCATCGTGGTAGACCATATAGACACCGGGATCGCCATTGCCAGAAAATACCGGCAGTCACTTCGTCTGGTCACTCTGGAAGGGGACCTGATCAATCCCGGCGGGGCGATGACCGGAGGAGCTTTCAAAAATTCCAGCAACCTTTTAAGCCGGAGACGGGAGATTCAGGAATTTGAAGAGACCGTTTCCATGCTGAAACGGGATATGGACCAGATGGAGCAGGAGGTCAACGATATCAAGCAGAAGCGGGGCGCCTGCTATAATGAGATCGACCATATCCAGCATCAGCTCAGCAAAGCATCGATTGAGGAAAATACAGTCAAGATGAATATGGAGCAGGTCCAGGGCAAGCAAAAGGAACTTGTAGAGCGCCGGCGAACATACCAGGCGGAGCAGGAGACTTTGGAAAAACGGCTTCAGGAGATTTTGGACAATGAGGAATCCATCCAGCTGGAACTGGAGGCTTCCAAGAACCTGGAGCAGGAGCTGAATGAGAAGATCGAGCGGCTGCAGAAAGGGTTGGAGGAAGATAAGGAACAGGAAAGCGTGCAGCTAAAACATTCTGAGGAGGTCCATCTTTCCTTCGCAAGCCTGGAGCAGCAGAATGTATTTATCCTGGAAAACATCAGCCGGATCGAGGAAGAGACGGCAAAATTCGAGGAAGAGTTAAAAGAGGTGGACATCAGCAAGGGAAACGCGTCCGGGGAAATCCAGGAGAAGGAGGAAAAGATCCGGGAGCTGTCAGAGACCATCGAAAATTCCGGGGAACTGTTTGTCGAGATCCAGGCGGAGATTAAAAGCCAGGTGGCAAAACGGGACGAGCTGAACCAGAAGCACAAGACCTTTTTGGGAAAACGGGAGGACTTGTCAAAGCATATGTCCGAGCTGGACAAGGAATGCTTCCGTCTGAACAGCCGGAAGGAATCCTACGAGGAAGCAGCAGAGAAGCATATCAATTATATGTGGGAGGAATATGAGCTAACGCTGCGCCGGGCCAGAGAGCTGCGCAATCCGAATCTGACGGAGCTGGGGTATATGAAGCGGCAGATTCAGAACCTGAAGGCGGAGATCAAGAAGCTGGGCAATGTGAATGTGAATGCCATTGAGGAATTTAAAGAGGTTTCGGAGCGCTATGAATTTCTCAAAGGCCAGCACGACGACTTGGCAGAGGCGGAGGAAACGCTGGTCAAGATCATAGAAGAGCTTGACATCGCCATGCGCAAGCAGTTCCAGGAGCAGTTTGCGCTGATCTCTACGGAATTTGACCATGTATTCAAGCAGTTGTTCGGAGGAGGAAAGGGTACCCTGGAGCTGATGGAGGACGAGGATATCCTGGAGGCAGGCATTCGGATCATCGCCCAGCCGCCGGGAAAGAAGCTACAGAATATGATGCAGCTCTCCGGCGGGGAAAAGGCGCTGACGGCTATCTCGCTGCTGTTCGCGATCCAGAACTTGAAGCCGTCGCCTTTTTGTCTGTTGGACGAGATCGAGGCGGCTCTGGACGACAGCAACGTGGTGCGGTTTGCACAGTATCTTCACAAGTTGACGGAGAATACCCAGTTTATCGTGATCACCCACCGAAGAGGGACAATGACGGCGGCGGACCGCCTGTATGGGATCACCATGCAGGAAAAGGGCGTGTCCACGCTGGTGTCGGTGGATCTTCTGGAGGATGAACTGGATAAATAACATTGCTTTGAGCGGCAAGAAGCCGGATATTATATTAGGAAGAATCAGATTGGAGGTATATGCGATGGGAGAAGAGAAACAGGGTTTTTTTAAGCGGCTGGTGTCCGGCCTTACGAAAACCAGGGACAATATCGTGTCCGGGATGGACAGCATTTTCCACGGATTTTCGAAAATCGACGATGATTTTTATGAGGAGCTGGAAGAGACGCTGATCATGGGCGACCTGGGAGTTCGGACGACGGAAGAAATCATAGAAGATCTGAAGGCCAAGGTCAGGGAGAGACACATCAAGGAACCGATGGAATGCCGGCAGCTTCTGATCGACAGCATCAAGGAGCAGATGGACGTGGGCGAGACTGCCTATGAATTTGAGGACAGGCAGTCCGTGGTGTTTGTGATCGGCGTCAATGGCGTGGGAAAGACCACGACCATCGGGAAGCTGGCGGGGAAGTTCCGGGCAGAGCGCAAAAAGGTGGTTCTGGCG
>Ga0137307_101323_pt1 | contig 22714 bp, 17 predicted proteins | sample NAcewD2O_March_2_FD_97180 | JGI IMG/M metagenome (GOLD analysis project Ga0137307, IMG submission 97180) | Mouse cecal microbial communities from Vienna, Austria - N-Acetylglucosamine amended D2O_March | ecosystem: Host-associated > Mammals > Digestive system > Large intestine > Cecum | place... | reverse complement strand
TGTGCCGGGGATAGGACAGAGTATATTTATAGGAATTGACACCGGACGCACTTTGCGGAGCGTTATGGCAAGTTCCATGCGCTGGTGTCGTGTCTCTCCCATGCCGATGATTCCACCCGAGCATACCTCGAAGCCGAGTTCATGTGCGATTGCTATTGTGGCGAACTTGTCTTCCATTGTGTGAGTGGTGCATAGCGAGGGGAAAAATGAGGGCGCTGTCTCGAGGTTGCAGTGATAGCGGCGTACTCCTGCCTCGCGCAACTGCATTAGTTCTTCGCGTCCGAGCAGACCGAGCGAAGCGCATGTAGAGATGCGTCCGCGGCGGTTTATTTCCTTAATCTGCCGGCAGAAGCCGTCGAGCGCGAAACCTTTGGCGAGACGTCCCGAAGTGACGAGCGAGAATCGTCCTACTCCGTGGTCTGCGTTGGCCTCGGCGAGTGCGAGAGTGTCTTCGTCCGATACCTGCTCGTATACCTCGCACCCTGTGTTGTAGTGTGCCGACTGGGCGCACCATTTGCAGTTTTCGGGACAACGGCCCGAGCGTGCGTTGATTATTGAGCAGAAATCGAATTTACGAGAACAGAACCGCTCTGTGATTTTGGCTGCGCCATCGATAATTGCAGCCCGGCCTTCGTCTGAGTCGATGTCGGCAAGTGCGTACAGTGTTTCTTCGGAGAGCTCGTCTCCGGCAAGCACCTTGGCAACGGCATCGGCGACGAGTGATATATCTTTATTGAGCATAATTTTACTGGTTTAGTAACCTTTGCGGTATTTGTCCTCTGCATATTCGTTGGTTTCCTCGAGGATGCTGAGGTAGGAATTATAACGCGACTGCGAGATGTATTGGTTTTCGAGCGCTTCGAGCACGGCGCATCCGGGCTCATGGGTGTGGGTGCAGTTGCCGAAGCGGCAATTGTGCGAGAATTTGAATATTTCGGGGAAGTAATGTCCTACGTCCTCGCTGCGGAAATCGAAAACGCCGAAGCCGCGCACTCCCGGAGTGTCGATGAGTTGGCCCCCTCCGGGCAGGCTGTACATCTCGGAGAATGTGGTTGTATGCATGCCGGTGTCGTGCGAGGCCGATATCTCGGCGGTGCGAACGTCGGCTCCCGGAATCAACGCATTGATAAGTGTCGATTTTCCCACGCCCGAATTTCCTGAAATAAGCGATACCTTGTCCTTGAGAAATTCTGAAAGCTCGGCGAGCCCTTCGCCTGTAGCCGCCGAGACGGCCATGGCAGTGTAGCCTATTGAGCGATAAAGATACAGCACGCCTTCGAGCAGTTGCCGGTCTTCGGGGGCTGTGAGGAGGTCGGTTTTGTTTATGATAAGCGCTGCCGGGACATTATAAGCCTCGGCAGTCGCTAAAAAACGGTCGATGAAATTGAAAGAAGTCGCCGGATGTGCGAGAGTGGCTATAAGAACGGCACAGTCGATGTTTGCCGCTATTATATGCGCAGCTTTCGACAGATTGCTCGCACGGCGTATTATATAGTTGCGGCGCGGCTCGACAGCCGTTATAAAGGCGACTCCGTCGGGGCCGGCCTCGCCGAGCGACACGTGGTCGCCTACGGCAACCGGATTGGTGGTGCGGATGCCTTTGATGCGGAAGTTGCCTTTGGCCAGGCATTTGATTTCCTTGTTGTCGGCGGTGCGCGCCACGTAGTGGGCTCCGGTATTCCGTATTACTGTTGCCTTGAGATTCATGCGCCAAAATTAGCATTTTTCCGGCAATTGAACAAATTGGCTGAGTGTCAAAGATTCAGTGGAAAAATCAAATTTAGGAATATCAACCGATAATAACAACCGAAACACATGAAAAAACATAGCCTGTTATTGTACCGGTTTATCAAAAAAAACGTCGACACTACGTCTTTTGGTGCCCCCGAATTGTTATATACTTAGAAAGATTAACAGAAAACGACTATGAAAACAGGATATATACTCGCGGCTGCTGTTACGGCAGCGCTCTCGATAAGTTCGTGTGCCGACCTCGGTTTTGGTGTCGATGTCGACAGCGGAAGTATAGGCCCGTATTGGAATGACTATGGCCCTTACGGGGGACCATGGAATTCTCCGTACTGGAATTACGGCCCTCTGTATAATGGCCCAATCTACAACGGTCCGCTCTACAGGCCTCCGGTGAGGCCTCCATATATCGACACTAATCCAGGTCCGGTGATACGTCCGCCGCAGAGCAACGAAAATCCGGGCATGAACCGTGTGCCTACCTCGGTAGGCGGAGTCACTCGTCCGGGTAACGGCGGTCTGCCTTCGACCCCTATACCTTCTACCCCGGCACAGTCGTCACCGGTGCCGACGAATAACAACGCAAGGCGATAGAAATTACGATATATCACTTATGGGCCGCCCTCAGGACATGCGTATCCCGAGGGCGGCTTATCTATATGGTCTCCTCAATTTAGAAGAATTGGATTCTTTATTGGGAGAAATTGCTTAATGATAATTATGACATAGAAATCCCATGGATTTTTCGTAAATTTGCACATAAACGTATCTGTAAAAACAATGAGAAAGCTGTTGTTCTCTGTCGTAACTATAATCTGTTCCCTGACAGGGTATTCCCAATCTTATGATGAACGGATTGCAAATGCCATGAACAGTGGAGATTGGTTTGCATTGGATTCCATATATAATGCGGCTCCCAAGGATTCGATAATGCCTTTTCTTGAAGTATATTCACGAGGTCTTATTGGTAACCGGTTGAACAGGCCAGATATTTCCATACCGGCATTTGAGGAACTTCTTCAGTCTCATACCGCGAATCTTGACTTGTCGAATCTGCTCAACTCCGCAGTTATGCTTTCGATGGACTTGAGCAAGACGGGAGACAACGCTAAAGCGGCCTCCGTTTTGTCGTCGGTGTTTGATGCCACAAAACAGTATCTCGACAGTGCGGCCGTGGAGGGCATGCAGCGATATATAGACCAGTATATGGCGCTGTCGGTTTATAAGCCTTATTCAATCTCGTTTTCAGGAGAAGAGGTGACTGTGCCATTCAGAATAAAACAGGTAGGAAAATACGAACGGGAAGCATTACTCATGTATCTTGATGATTGCGGCATAAACGGCACGGAAGCGGACATTGTTTTTGATACAGGTGCAGGAGTGAATATAATATCTGATTCTTTGGCCCGGGCTTATAATCTTATTCCACTCGATGCCTACAACAATGTGATGGGCATAGGGCGCCAGAAAGGTCACTATGCGATTGCCAAAGAGTTGAAACTCGGCAATGTTGTTATTCGCGATGTTCCATTTCTGGTCGTGAATATGACTCTTGATAACGAAGAAGCCAACATGTATATAGATTGTTACAGCATTGTTGTCGGAAGTGAACTTATGCTTCAGCTTAAAGACATGACGGTAGATTTTACAAGGCGAAAAATCACCGTGCCCTCGACAGCTCCAGAACGCAGCGGTACACCTGCAAATATGTTTTTCTCTCCGCAGATGAATCTGCTTACACAAGGCATCATCCATAATGACGCTATGCTTGTATGCATAGATACGGGAGATGCTTCATACGGGTCTTTAAACGGAGATTTTTTCAATAGGAACAAGGGTTTATCGACATATGCCCAACCCGATACAATCCGCACCGCAGGCATAGGAGGTGTAAAAATCACTGAGGGCTACAGGCTACCCGATGTCAGTGCGACAATTGGCGGACGTACGGTGAGTTTACCTCAGATTTTCGTAAGCAGCGGCCTAAATGCGATTGCCACCGAATATGAATGCAATTTAGGGTTGAAATCACTTATGCAGTTTGGCAAAATAAGGTTTAATTTAGTGGATTTTACCATTGAGACTTTACCGTCGGAAATATTGTTTGATGTCGAAAACAAGTATAAGCCTCCGGTGTTCAGATTCATGCCCGATAAAAAGCCGACTTTATGGCAGTCTATAGGCCTTGTGGCTCTGTCGGTGGCAAATGGTCTATGTAATGTCAATGCACCGTCCGCCCCGGATTTGTAAGCTTACTCCGGCTCTTAGTCTGTTATGATACCTTCAATAAATGCCCCCTTTAGGAGCATTTATTGAAGATGTATGCGAATTTTTTATTGCTTAATCTTTTCCAGGTCAAGATTTGGCAAAAAATCCGTTACCATATTTGCAGGGATTGAAACCGAGCAATATCCCGACTCAATCACATTGTTTACTTGGGGTGCGTTCATAAGCTGACCGTTTACAAATAATGCCAAACGCTTGCCTATGTTTTCTCTTGTTATTGTAGCCCATTTCTCAGTATTGGAGAATTTGAAACCAATCTGAATGTTGCCCCCATAAGCCGGTATTGAATTAGCCTCGGTTATGCTCACTTTTTCCGATAAAATCGGTTCGCTTTCGTATGCAACCAACCAAATTGTTCCGTCTGTGCTGGGTAAGGTCCAGTCGAGCGTAAGGTTTTCAGGCCTTATGCTCAGAAGTTTTTCATTTACCGATGCAGTATCGGCAACTGTGTAGATGTTATAAGTGCTTATACCCGTCAGAGAGTCATTAAACTGTACGGTATTGCGAAGTGATACATTCCATTCAATGCCATCAACCTTTTCGGTTTTGGTAGTGCTTGTGTTTCCACAAGCAGTGGATACTACTACCATTAAGATGCTCACAAATGAAGCAAGGAGATAGATTTTTTTTGTCATACGTTTTGAGTTAAAATATCACTTCGTAAATTTTAAGTATTGCTATTTGCAAAATTACGCAATTATTTCTTCCTTTGCAACGGAATTCCCCGAAAGTCATTGTCTTAGGACAAACCTCGGGGTTTAGTCTTTTTAAGCCGCTCCAGATTCGGGAGGCTTTTCTAAATTGAGAGACAGTAGAAATGGTCGACTCAGAGAGTAGGATAAGTATTTAATCTTTTGACAGTAAATTATAAACGACCACGGCATTGTTGTGCTCAGAGTCGCGCGAAGAGTAAAGCAGTGTCACCACATCTTTCAGAGCCAGCAGATGGCTCAGCGCCGCAAAAGATTGATTTGTACTCAACTCGGCTATATAGAGGCTCTTGAACTTAGGCCAGCGCTTGGTCGGATCTGCATGAAACCACTCTCTGAGCTCGGTGGAAGGAGCGATATCCTTCTCCCATAAGTCGTAGTGAAAAGTTTCATGCGAGAGTCCGCGGGGCCATAGTCGGTCGATATAGACCCTAAAACCATCGTTGGGCGAAGGCTCGTCATATACTCTTTTTAATCTGTATTGTGTCATATTTCTTGAGGTTGACTTATAATAAAACAAATTTCGACGTAAGTCGTTCATCCTCAGTGATTGAAAGAATAGAGTTGCCGTATGGCGTGGCGAGCCGGGAGCGGGAGAGTGGAGAGGCGTAACCTTAATAATCAATGATATTCCGATTATTTTGAGTAATATTGCATCCTTATTTCAAATTGCATCCTTATTTCAAATTGTATCCTTATTTCAAAAGGACCAATCTTGCATCTTAATATGTCGAAAACAAAAATTGATAATACATCGTCGCGACCACTGTTCACAACCCGCCTGGGAGTAATTGCCACTACTGTGGGGTCGGCGGTCGGTCTGGGCAATATATGGCGCTTTCCATACGAGGCCGGCGCTCACGGCGGCGGTGCTTTCATGATTTTATATATTGCCTTTATAGTCATTCTCGGTATACCTCTCATAACAGCCGAGTACACACTGGGTCGTGCCACGCATAGCGGATTTTTTGGAGTCTTCCGTATGTTCAAGGCCCACCGTGCATGGAATGTCCTGGGATATATGGGAGTGCTGTCGGCAATTCTCATTCTAAGTTTTTATTCAGTGGTAGCCGGCTGGACGCTCGAGTATTTTTTCGGAGCGGTCGGCGGAGCCTATACCGACGTGAGCCGCGAAGGCCTGCACGCGGTTTTCGGCGAATTCACATCGGGTTTGCGTCCACTTATGTGGACAAGTCTATTTCTGTTAATCAACTATTTAATCATCTCTCGCGGCGTGGCAAGCGGCATTGAGCGTATAAGCAATGTGCTCATGCCACTGCTGCTTGCTCTCATTGTTGTTTTCTGCATCAATTCGCTTATGCTGCCCGAGGCCGGCGCCGGGCTCCGCTTCCTTTTCAAACCCGATTTCGGCAGTATCACTGGGCCGGTGGTAATCGGTGCCATGGGACAGGCATTCTTTTCGCTGAGCCTTGGTTTGGGCTGCATGCTTACATATGCGTCTTATTTCTGTGAGAGCACCGATATAGTGAAGAGTGCCGCCACAACAGCCGGGCTCGACACCCTCATTGCAGTTCTTGCAGGCGTGTTGATTTTTCCGGCGGTATTTTCTTTTGACTATTCGCCCGAGGCCGGACCGAAACTTGTGTTTGAAGTGTTGCCGGCGATTTTCAACGAGATGGCCGGAGGCCGCATCTGGGCATCGCTTTTCTTTTTCACCCTTTTTATAGCATCGCTCACAAGCACTATCTCGATGTGTGAGATTGTGGTCGTTTTTCTCTGCGAGGAAAAGAAAATGAAGCGTCGCAATGCCTGTGCCCTAACCATAGCGGTGTCGCTTGTTCTGGGGCTGCTGTGCGCCATGTCGTTTGGCTGCTTCACCGACATTGAAATACCCCTCGTGGGCAGTCTCGATTTCTTCAGTTGGTTCGACTACGGAACGTCGAATATTCTCCTGCCTCTCGGCGGAGTGCTCACATCGGTTTATGCCGGCTGGGTGCTCGACCGTAAACTCTTCAACCGGCAGATTGCCGGAGGCGATGCCCCTTCGCTGATAAGCCGTCTTATACGGTTGTCGCTCAGATATATATGTCCGACCCTTATCGCTATTATTTTTATAGTAAATCTTTGACGTCGGGTACTGTGTGAACAATTTTTAAATATAATGTGCTTGTAAATGGCACAGTCTCTTTTGAACTTTGCATCGTAAACACAACTAAACTGCTGCAATGGAAATGAAAGATGTAAAAGACCGTGTGACAGAGCTCCTGAATACACTTCACGAGCGTCACCGCCGTGGAAACACCGTGGCCGACACCCTGTTTGTGCTCGACTTCGGCATGTTCCGACGCGCGACAGCCATTAAATTCGGCTTGTGAAATCAACACTTAGGGCAAAGAAAAAAATCCGCCTGAAGGCCATGCAGGCTTGTCGGCGGATTTTGTTCTTTTCGGTAGTGTAATAATAGATACTGATATCAGTGTGCGTCAGATAAGAAATTGCTTTATAGCCACATCGCTAAGCCACAGCCACATAGGACAGGTTCCCATGAATAAGAGCGTGCTGACGGCAAGCGATGAAGTCGACGTTGCCACATATACGTTGTTTCGGCTGGCAATGATAATACCCGACATGGCCGGAGGAAGTGCCGATGCGATGACCAGCATCTTGAGGTTGGCCGGATTCATGTGGAATATGATACCTACGGCAAGCACAATCAGAGGGGTGAGGATAAGACGCAAGAAAGCGCCAAGCCATACCTGGCCGTTGAGCGATACCTTTACCGACGACAGTGTTATGCCGGCGGCGAAGCAGGCAAGAGAGGCGTTGGCTCCCGACATGAGAGTGAACGATGGGTCGAGCGAAGCCGGCCACTTCACGCCTACAAGCACAAGAACTACCGCGAGAATAGGTGCCCAGGCCACTGGTTGCTTGAGTGCATTCCACATAGGGGTGAAGGGGTTGGTCTTTTGGACACCATTCTGAGTGGAGTCTTTCGACATCTGCGCTCTGTTGAGCAGCCACAGACCCAAAGGTATGCCTACTGCGTTTACTTCGATAGCGACAATAGCGATGACGAGACCAACTGTTGCCGAGGTGCCGAAAATAGGCTGAAGTACGGCGAAACCAAGGAAGCCGATTGTAGGCGACCCGCTCACAAGAGCTGCGATAGCTGCGTCGGCCGGAGTGTTGCCTTTCAGCATCTTAAAGATGAAGTATACCAGCAAAAATGCAGCGGTAAGAACCACAAACGTAATCACCGACAGCTTTGCGTCTACGGCGAGCATCGCACGGTTGGCTTTTACAATCGACACAAACAGCGCGCAAGGGAGAGCGTAGTTAAGTACGACTTTATTCAGCACACGAGCATCTTGCCCCGAGAAGGCACCGGCTTTGCCGGAAAAGAATCCCAACGCCATGACAACGAATATAGGGATAATTGCATAAAGAATAATGTGCAGCATAGTTATTTAAATAAATAGTTTTTTTGAAATACGCCCGGCACGGGCATTGTGCCCGGCCGGGCGTGGCGTAGTCTTTGTCAATCAGACGGTGATATTCTCGAGAGCTGCCGGGTTGAGATAGCCGATATGTCCAGATTCTTTGCCCGAATCTGCATTGAGCTGAACGTCAATGATGGCAGGCGCTTTCGAAGCTATGGCCTCTTTCAGCGCGGCCGAGAGTTCGTCGGGGGTAGTGGTGTAATAACTCTTCACGCCGAAGCAATCGCCGAACTTGTCGTAGCGGGCTTTCACATCGAGGGTTGTCGGAGCCGGGTCGGAGGTGCCGGCCATGTTTACGCCTACACCGTTGTAGATGCCGCCGTTGTTGAAGATAACCACTGTTACAGGCAGGTGGAAGCGGCATATGGTGCTGAAATCCATGCCCGAGAAACCAAATGCGCTGTCGCCTTCAACGGCAACCACACTCTTGCCGGTAGCCACGGCGGCGCCTATGGCCGAGCCCATGCCCATGCCCATGATTGCCCATGTGGCGCAGTCGATACGGTGACGTGGCCGCGACATGTTGATGCTGTCGCGAACATCGTCGAGGGTATTGGCACCTTCGTTGACTAGAATGACGTCGGGATTCGATTCAAGCACGGGCTTGATTGCTCCGATTGCCGTCCAGTGGTTCATAGGCGTTGCAGATGCGTTGGAAGTAATGCGCGCGGCAAATTTGGCATCTTTTTCCTTGCTCTGAGCCTGCAGCGACGGTACCCAGGCCGGGTCCATGGCTGTTTTTGTCGGCAGGCCGGCGATAATTGCGTCGAGCGATGAAGCAAGGTCGCCTACAACGGGCGCTGCAATCGGGCGGTTGATGTCAATTTCTTCAGGGTCGATGTCAAGCTGCACAAATTTTGTGTCGGCACTCCACTTTCCGTGCCCTCTTGAGAGCAGCCAGTTGAGACGGGCGCCTGCGAGAATAACGACATCGGCCTGTTCCATAATGGTCGAGCGGCACGATATGGCGCTGAGCGGCCCGTCGTCGGGAAGTACGCCTTTTGCCATAGACATCGGGAAATAAGGTATGCCGGTTTTGTCGACAAAAGCCTTGAGTTTGTCTTCCACTCCTGCATAGGCCGCTCCTTTGCCAATGATTATGGCCGGGCGTTTGGCCGATGCAATGAGGTCGACGGCGCGCTTCACAGCTTCGGGAGCCGGCGGCATTGCCGGACAAAGGTCTACAGGAGTGTAGAATAGTTTGTCGGCGTCGGCCTTGTTCATGATTGCGCCGAGACACGGGGTAGTCACGTCGAGATATACACCGCCTGGGCGGCCCGACACAGCCGCACGGTAAGCGCGAACTACAGCCGTAGGAATATCTTCGGGCTTGTTGACACGGTAAGCGGCTTTGACAAGAGGCTTGGCTATGTTGAGCTGGTCGAGACCTTCGTAAGTGCCCTGAAGCAGGTCGATAGGCTCGCGGACGCTCGAGCCCGATATCTGTATCATCGGGTAGCAGTTGACTGTTGCGTTGGTGGTGGCGGTAAGGCCGTTCATGAAGCCAAGCGACGATACGGTGAGGAGCACACCGGGCGTACGTGTAAGGTAGCCATGTGTGGCGGCGGCCATGCCGGCCTGCTGTTCATGCCTGAATCCCACAAAACGTATCCCCCGGGCCTGTGCTATATATGCGAGCTCGGTAACAGGAATTCCGACCAGGCCATACATGGTGTCTATGCCCACCATGCGCAGCGCACGTACCAGAATATCCATGCCGGTCACCTGTTCGGGATAGGTCGGCGCAGTCTGAGGTGCTGCTTGTGTTTGAGATGTTGCCATAGTTTAAAATATTTAGGTCGGTTATTTTGCGGGAGTTGCCGGTTTGGGCATAGGAGCGGTTGTACCGTTGGCCTTGAACGATGCCTGCTGTTCGGCGGAGAAGCCGAGCGATGTAAGAATTTCGTCGGTATTTCCGCCCAGGGTAGGACACGGGCCGTAGGTAGGCTGATAGTTCGACAGAGTGAACGGAACGCCTACAGTGGTAAAGGTGCCGATTTTGCCTCCCTGGTCGATTTTAACGAGGGTGTTACCGTCGTAGAGGCTTTTGTCGTCCATGATTTCTTTGGTCGAGAGGACAGGAGCTACCGGAACGCCTGCCTTCGACAGAATGTCGGTAACTTCATATTTTGTCTTGTCGATACACCATGCCTGGATGCGGTCCCAAATGGCTTGTTTGTTTTTGTCGCGAGCGTCGGCAGTGTTGAAGTCAGGGTTGGTGAGCCAGTCTTCAAATCCGAAAGCCTTGCAGGCGAGTTCGAAGTCTTTGGCACCGCGCTGCAGAATGACGTATGCGTATGCGTTGGGGTCGGTCTCCCAGCCTTTGCACTTGTATGTCCAGCCAAGCACACCCGAGCCTTCGGTATTGCCCGAGCGAGGCACGAAGTCGGAGAATTTGCCGTTGGGGTACTGCGGGAACTGGGTAAGATAGCCGATACGGTCGAGAGTAAGCTGGTCGCGTGTCTTGATACGGCAGAGATTGAGGCAGGCGTTGTGCATAGACTGATATACATATACGCCTTCGCCGGTCTTCTCACGCTGCATGAGGGCTGCAAGAATACCGATTGTGAGGTGCATGCCGGTGTTTGAGTCGCCGAGGGCCGCGCCGCTCTGTGTAGGAACGTTGTACTCGCCTTCATACCAGCCTGTGGTCGAGGCTGCGCCTGCTGTTACCTGTGCTACAGGTTCGTAAGCTTTAAGGTCGGCATATTTCGAGCTCACCGGGAAGCCCTTGATTGTGCCGTAGATACAGCGTGGATTGAGTTTATGCACGGCTTCCCAACCGAATCCGAGCTTATCCATAGCTCCGGGGTGAAGATTCTCGATAAAGATGTCTGCACCCTGAATAAGTTTCGTAAGAATTTCTTTGCCGTCGGGAGTTGCGGCATCGAGGGCAAGCGATTTTTTATCTGAGTTCAGCTGAAGGAAGTAGTAGCTGGGCTCGTCGGGGAGGAACTGGAGTTCCTTACGTGTGGCATCGCCTACTCCTGGACGTTCGATTTTAATAACTTCGGCGCCAAGCCATGCTAAAAGTTGTGTACACGAAGGTCCCGACTGCACGCTTGTGAAGTCGACCACCTTGATACCTTGAAGAGGAGCGTAGTTCATAATGTAGTGTTTATTGTTGTTAATTGATTATGTCGACAGATTATGACTGTTATCATTTAAGATTTCAGTTATACAACAAATCAAGACATGTTAATGTTTGGATGAGCCGAATCTTGCATCTTTTTGATGACTCCGGTTCTTTTTATAAGATTTTGCACAAAAATTAATTGATTTATATGATATTTGAAAAAAATGCGTAATTTTGCGGCCGCAAGGCAGCAAGGACTGTATTCACACTCAGCATGCCTGCAAGACATATTTGGAAATTAGGGGTGCACCATTGTCGCAACGGCAGCATCATGCAAACTGCGGATTGTGCCATGGGGCTGAGATTAGACCCTTTGAACTTGATTCGGTTAGTACCGACGTAAAGAAAATTATCGCATGAAAAAAACTTTTTCATCGGTGGCTGTCATGATGTTCATGACCGGACTGCCTTGTGTTGCCGAGACATCGGCAGAATCGACTGTGTCTGTTAAAGACGATAGTCTCAGTGTAGAGCTGAAAGGCGTGGAAATCACCGCCAACCGTGCCGGAACAAAGACTCCGGTTGCGTTCACCAACATCACACGAGAAGAAATATCGCGCGGCAACGATGGTCGCGATATTCCTATGTTGCTTGAAATGGCCCCCTCGATAGTTACAACGAGCGATGCCGGCGGCGGAATCGGCTACAGCGGCCTGCGTGTGCGCGGCAGTGATGCATCGCGCATCAATATCACAGCCAACGGTATTCCTATCAACGACAGCGAAAGCCACAATGTCTATTGGGTGAATATGCCCGACCTCGCCTCGTCGTTGCGCGACATTCAGATTCAGCGCGGTGCCGGTACTTCAACCAACGGTGCCGGTGCTTTCGGAGCGTCAATCAACATGCTCACCGACGCTCCCTCTACAGAGCGCTCGGCAATGGTGTCGGCTTCATACGGTTCTTTCAACTCAAATAAGGAGACTGTCAAGGTATCGTCGGGACTCTTCGGCGGTCACTGGAGTGTCGATGCCCGCTTCAGCCATATAGGCTCCGACGGCTATATCGATCGAGCATTCTCGCAGTTGTGGAGCTATATGGGGCAATTGGCCTACCGCAATGACGCAACTTCAGTCAAATTCATAGCTTTTGGAGGCAAGGAACGCACTTACATGGCGTGGGACTATGCGTCGAAAGAAGAAATGGAGAAATATGGCCGCCGTTACAATCCATGCGGAAAATATACTGCCGCAAACGGCGAGACGGCATTCTACGACGACCAGTGCGATAACTTCACGCAGCATCACTTTCAGCTTCTGCTCAATCAGGAATTGACTCGGAATCTCACTTTAAATGCCGCGCTGCACTACACCAAGGGCGACGGTTACTACGACCAGTACAAAACAGACCGCACTCTCAAGGAATACGGCCTGCAACCCTTTGTCGACGCCGACGGAAACAAGGTGGAAAAATCGGACCTCATAAGGCTGAAAAACAACGACAACGACTTTGGTGGCGGCATGTTCAATGTGCGTTATCAAAGCCGGGTACTCTCGCTTGTAGCCGGCGGCGCTGCAAATTGGCATCGCGGCAATCACTTCGGGCAAATCAAGTGGGTGCGTAACTACGTAGGCCCCATCAATCCTCTGCAGCAATATTACTACAATACCGGCCGTAAATTCGACTCAAACTTCTTTGTACGCGCCGATTACGATATAGTGGGCGGACTTTCGGCCTATGCCGACCTTCAGTTTCGCCACATTCACTATACTATCGACGGCGTAAGCGACAACTACGACTGGAATACCGGAGGCATGGCCCGGCTCAATCTGCACCGCGACTGGAATTTCTTCAACCCGAAACTCGGCCTTGCATACAACGCCGGAGGGCATCGCGTCTACGCATCGTGGAGCGTGGCGCACAAGGAACCGACCCGCGACAACTTCACCGACAGCGACCCCTTGCATTATCCCGATGCCGAACGCATGTTTGACTACGAGCTCGGCTACTCCTACACGGGTACGCTCTTCTCTGCCGGAGCTAATCTCTATCTTATGGACTACAAGAATCAGCTCGTAGTCACCGGACAGCTCTCCGATACCGGCAATGCAATATGTGTCAACGTGCCCGACTCGTATCGAGCCGGCATCGAACTGCAGGGAGCTCTGAGGCCTGTGCAGTGGTTCGACTGGCAAATCAACGCCACATTGTCGCGCAACCGTATCAAAAACTTCGTGGAGTATATATATGAAGACGAGTGGACGAATCCCATATCGTTCGACCGCGGCGACACGCCCATAGCCTTCTCTCCCGATTTTATCCTTCACAACTCATTTAATTTCCACGTCGCCGGATTCGACGCGTCGCTCATAAGCCGCTATGTGTCGAGCCAGTATATGAACAACGCGCGTTCGGCCGAAGCTAAGCTTGATTCATATTTCGTCTCGGACCTCGCCCTCTCCTATACCTTCAGAAATCTGCCGGCGGCAAAAGAACTGAAAGTGGGCTTTACGGTATATAATCTTTTCAACAAGAAATATTGCAACAACGGCTACTCGGGTGCCGGCTATTATCTCGAAAACGGGTTGCCCGTAATCTACCGCTATGCAGGTTATGCAGCGCAGGCTACAACAAATGTTCTTGCTACTGTTACCCTTACATTATGACAGATTATTTTGACGGCTTTGCCTGGGATAAAATTCTCGAAGTAGCCGGCTTTTGCATTGGCCTGCTTTACCTGTGGTGGGAGTATCATGCCGACTCCCGGCTGTGGTTCGCGTCGATAGTGATGCCTACAATCTCAATGTGGATTTATTTCGGCAAGGGGCTGTATGCCGACTTTGCCATCAACATCTACTATTTTGCGATAGCCGTCTACGGCTACCTCACATGGACACGCAGCCGCCGGCATCAGCAGACTCCCGAGCAAAGCCGTGAAAAAAAATCTGAGCGGCGTCCTATTGTAAATATTCCGCTGCGGCAGCTCATTGGCTGCGCTGTAGTGTTCGCTATACTATGGCTGGCAATGTATCTGGGACTGCGCTTCCTTACCGACAGCACCGTTCCTCTCGCCGACTCGTTTACTACTGCGCTGAGCATAGTGGCCATGTGGATGCTTGCCCGTAAGTATCTCGAGCAATGGATTGCATGGATTGCAGTAGATGCGGTATGCGTGGGACTTTATGCCTACAAGGGCATTTATCTTTATTCCGTTCTGTACGCGCTGTATACGGTCATCGCCTTTTTAGGATTGCGGAACTGGCGGCGAATCATGCATACACGATGAGATGAAAACTTCGCCTCAAAAAAAACGGAAAACTATTGCATATGCAGTTGTTTCTGATTAAATTTGACGGCGAACTTTAAAACTTCTCACCATGATTATCGGAATACCAAAAGAAATTAAAAACAACGAGAATCGAGTAGGTATGACTCCTGCAGGCGTATGCGAACTTGTAGCCCATGGTCATACTGTCTACGTACAGCATGCTGCAGGCGAAGGCAGCGGTTTTGCCGACGGCGAGTACATTGCCGCCGGAGCTGAGATTCTCCCAGGCATAGAGGATGTCTATGCCGCCGCCGATATGATTATTAAAGTGAAAGAACCTATCGAGCCCGAGTATCGACTCGTTCGCTCCGGGCAGCTTCTTTTCACCTACTTTCACTTCGCAAGCGACCGTGCACTTACCGAAGCGATGCTCGCAAGCGGTGCAACATGTATTGCCTATGAGACAGTGAAGGGCCGCGACGGAAGTCTCCCCCTGCTTGTCCCCATGAGCGAGGTGGCCGGACGCATGTCGGTGCAGGAAGGTGCCCGTTTCCTCGAAAAGCCCCAGGGCGGACGCGGTATTCTGCTCGGAGGCGTACCCGGTGTAAAACCGGCCAAAGTGATGGTGCTTGGTGCCGGTGTTGTTGGCCGTAACGCCGCGTTGATGGCTGCCGGTCTTGGTGCCGATGTAACAATCACAGATATCTCGCTCCCCACACTCCGTCATGTGGCCGAAACGATGCCCAAAAACGTGAAGACGCTCTATTCGTCGCGCCACAACATCGAGGCCGAGCTCCCCTACACCGACCTTGTTATCGGCTCGGTGCTTATTCCCGGTGCGAAAGCGCCGCATCTTGTCACGGCCGACATGCTGCCGCTCATGCGTCCGGGCTCTGTTCTTGTAGATGTGGCAATCGACCAGGGCGGATGTTTTGAGACATCTCACGCCACGACGCACTCCGACCCGGTATACACTGTCGACGGCATTGTGCATTACGCTGTAGCAAACATTCCCGGAGCGGTGCCGTTCACATCGACTCTCGCCCTTACCAACGCCACTCTTCCCTATGCCTTGCTGATAGCCGACAAGGGCTGGAAGGAAGCCTGCCGGGCAGAGTCCGGTCTGGTTCCGGGTGTGAACATCGTCGACGGCAAGATAACATTCAAGGCTGTGGCCGAGGCCTGGGAAATGCCCTATACACCTCTCGGACTTTAATCGCTCCTTCGCGGCAGCTCATCTGCCACGGATAATACCCCATATCTGCGCTTCTGCGGCTGAGTGCCGTCGGGGCGCAGATTTTGCCATGTGCCGCAAATTTCATATCTTTGTGCCATAAATGGGACGGATACTCGCTATCGATTTCGGACGTAAGCGTTGCGGCATCGCCGCGACCGACCCGATGCGTATCATCGCCTCGGGTGTAGCCACCGTACCGACCCACGAGCTGATAGACTTCATAAAGAAGTACCGCGCTGAAAACGGCATCGATTTTATTGTCGTAGGTGAGCCCCGCGACATGCAGGGCCGCCCGTCGGAGTCGACACGCTTTCTGCGTCCGGCAATCGATAGGCTTCACAAGGCAATGCCCGACATAAAGATAGTGCCGTTCGACGAGCGCTTTACTTCGGTGCTCGCCCATAAGGCTATGCTCGACGGCGGCCTCGGCAAGATGGCCCGTCGCGACAAAGCCCTTGTCGATGAAATATCGGCAACTATCATTCTAAACGATTATCTTTCGAGCCGCGCATATCAGAGCGAAAACTGATGTGCACGGCAATAAAATATATAAATCAATGAAACTTCCAGTATATCTCTACGGTCATCCGGTGCTCCGCAGGCAGGCAGAAGAACTGCCGCAGGATTTTCCCGGACTCAAAGACCTTGTAAAAGACATGTTCGCCGCAATGTATGAGTCGGAAGGTGTAGGCCTTGCAGCTCCGCAGATAGGCAAGAGCATACGTCTGGTCGTGATTGATGCCGACCCGGTGGCCGAAGCTTTTCCTGAGTGTGCCGGCCGCAAGTTCGTGCTTGTGAATCCCGAAATAGAAATTCTCGATGGCGAGAAAGTGAGCCGTGCCGAAGGCTGCCTCAGTCTGCCCGGCGTGAGCGAGAACGTGCCTCGCGTAGAACATATACACCTGCGCTGGCTCGACGAAGACATGCAGCCCCACGAAGAAGAAATTTCGGGTTTTCTCGCACGCATAGTGCAGCACGAGTGCGACCATCTCGAAGGCAAAGTTTTCACCGACCATATTTCTGCTATCCGCAAGCAGCTTATACGCCGAAAACTCAACGATATCGTCACCGGTCGTGTCGCTGTCGACTATCCGGTGCGTTTCGCTCCTGTGGCTAAGCGCCGCTGACGATGCAAAAGGCTCTGTTGTGAGCCATAAACAATTATTACTTAACCCACTACCTATAAAGGCATGGCCGACGACAAAAAAGTAATTTTCTCAATGGTGGGCGTGAGCAAGATTTATCCGCCCCAGAAACAAGTTCTCAAAGACATATATCTATCGTTTTTCTATGGTGCCAAAATCGGCATCATAGGTCTCAATGGTTCTGGTAAATCGTCGCTGCTCAAAATCATCGCAGGTATTGACAAGGATTACCGGGGGGAAGTCGTATGGGCGCCCGGCTATACTGTCGGATACCTTGAGCAGGACCCGCAGCTCGACTCTGAGAAGACTGTGATTGATGTTGTGCGCGAAGGTGTGCAGCCGATTATGGACCTCCTTGCCGAGTTCGACAAGGTGAACGAAGCTTTCGGCGACCCCGAAGTGCTCGAAGACCCCGACAAAATGGATGCGCTCATCGCCCGTCAGGCAGAACTGCAGGATAAACTCGACGCTGCCGACGCATGGAATATCGATTCGCGCCTCGAGCGTGCTATGGATGCCCTCCAATGTCCGCCCGACGACCAGAAAATCGCCACACTCTCCGGTGGTGAACGCCGACGTGTCGCGCTCTGCCGTCTGTTGCTCCGCCAGCCCGACGTGCTCCTGCTCGACGAGCCCACCAACCACCTCGATGCAGAGTCTATCGACTGGCTCGAGCAGCACCTGCAGCAGTATCCGGGCACTGTAATTGCCATTACTCACGACCGCTACTTCCTCGACCACGTGGCCGGCTGGATTCTCGAACTCGACCGTGGCGAAGGAATTCCTTGGAAAGGAAATTACTCGTCGTGGCTCGACCAAAAAACAAAGCGTATGGCTCAGGAAGAGAAACAAGCCTCGAAGCGCCGTAAGACCCTCGAGCGCGAGCTCGAATGGGTCCGCATGGCTCCCAAGGCCCGTCAGGCAAAGGGCAAGGCTCGTCTCAACAGCTACGATAAACTTCTCAACGAAGACCAGAAGCAGCGCGAGGAGCGCCTGGAAATTTTTATCCCCAACGGTCCGCGTCTGGGCAACAAGGTTATCGAGGCATCGCATCTCGCAAAAACTTTCGGTAGCAAGCAGCTATTCAAAGACCTTTCCTTCGCGCTTCCGCCTAACGGCATTGTGGGCGTGATTGGCCCAAACGGTGCCGGCAAGACCACACTCTTCCGTCTTATCATGGGACAGGAAAAGCCCGATAACGGCTCATTCGATGTCGGTGAGACAGTCAAAATCGCTTATGTCGACCAGACTCACCACGACCTCCTGCCCGAAAAATCGGTATATGAGGTGATTTCGCAGGGAGTGGAGTCATTCCGCATGGGCGGCCGCGATGTAAATGCCCGTGCATATCTGTCGCGCTTCAATTTTACAGGCGCCGACCAGGAGAAGAAAATCGCCGTCCTTTCGGGTGGTGAGCGAAACCGTCTCCACCTCGCAATGGCGCTTAAGGAAGAAGGAAATGTGCTTCTGCTTGACGAACCGACCAACGACATCGACGTGAACACGCTCCGTGCTCTCGAGGAAGGCCTCGAAGACTTTGCCGGTTGCGCCGTGGTTGTAAGTCACGACCGCTGGTTTCTCGACCGCATCTGCACGCACATCCTTTCGTTTGAAGGCGACGGAAACGTGGTATTCTACGAAGGCTCTTATTCCGATTATGAGGAATTCAAAAAAGCACAAAACGGTGGCAAGGAACTTCCTCGCCGCAGATACCGCAAGCTTATGGAGTGATAAGCTCCTTTTGATAATTCACTAAAAAACACGAGACGCGAAATTTTCGCGTCCCGTGTTTTTATGCTTGTTCAGGTGATTATTTGCCGAGTTTTCCGCTTTCGGCGAGCAGCTTCATATAGAGGCCGCCGATGACAGCGCGTGCCATGAAGCCTCGGCGTTCGGGACGGTCGGTCCACGTCCAGTCCGACATCGGCACGCGGTCTGTGGTCTCGTTGTAGAAGCGATAGAGAGGTTCTACGAGAGCATTGAAATCCTCCTGATTCTCGGCCATTGAGGCAGTCCACAGCACCCAGTCGGTCTTTGTATATTTTTCGCGGCAGTCGAGCGGCAGGCCATATTCGTTCTGGTTTGCGAGGTAGAATTTAATCTCGGTCTGCATGATTTCGGGGTCGAATACGTTGAGCCCTAGCATCTTGTCCCATACCAGATTGTATTTTTGACTCCATGTGCCTTCTTTGTCGAAAGTGAGGCGGTAGTGGTCGCCGTCGGCGGCTCTCTCCTTCCACTTTGCGGCATAGTCAAGAGCTATGTCGCGGTATTTCTTCGCCACATCATCCTTGCCGAGCATATCTGCCATGGCAGCGTAGGCGGCAATGGCTTCGATAGCCTTAGCCGACAGATTTACATTGTGGGCGAAGTGTCCGGCGAAGTCGTCGGTGCAGAGCTGGTTCTCGGGGTCGAGACCATTCTCCACGAGATAGTCGACCCATGTCGAAAGGGTATTCCAGTGCTTCTCGGCGTAAGAGGCATCGTTCTGAGCTTTGCAAACGGCAGCCGTCACAAGAATCATGTTTCCGCTTTCTTCCACGGGCATGTCGCCACCGTAGGTCTGGCCATTGGCACGGGGATACGTGCCTACGTCGTGAGCTGCAAAAGGTTTGGTCCAGCGTCCGCTTTCGCTGTAGTCATAGATGAAGTTCATTGTGGCTTTGGCGAGCTCGGGGTTGAAGTAGAGCAGCAGCGGTGCTGTGGGATATGTGATGTCGACAGTGCCGATAGAGCCGTTCGAGTCGTTTTCTTTCGAGAATAAGAACAGTTCGCCCGAGGGGCTCTCTACGAGTTTGTGCGCGGCTATAGACTGACGGTAGCATGCGGCGAGAAGGTCGGCATACTTTTTGCCTCCGGCTTCTGTGGCGGTGTTCATAAAATTGCGGTCGAAGTCGTAGCAGAGATTTATGAGGCTGTCGCGCTGCGCCGAGTCGGCTTCGAACTGCGATTCGATTGTCTTGTCGCCCTTGCGATTCCAGTAGGGACGAAGATTTTCGCCCATGTACTGTATCGAGCAAATATCGTCGTAGCCGACCATTACATATCCGTCGGCTGTCTTCACGTCGTCGAATTTGCGAACTATCGCCATCGAGCCTTCGTCGTTGGTGGCTTTGTTGATGCCCGACACACTCTCGCCGGCAACAAATTTGCCACGGAGAGCCGACGGTTCGCCTACGCCATATTCGATTTCGGCCTTCGGTGCAGCCAGATAGAAGTATCCCCAGTCGATTGTCACATGGTCGCCACCTTTGGCGAGCACGGCCTGTTCGGTGCTTCCGGCGCGGAGGTATGCGATTCCGTTTTGCTCATAGGCTTCTGTCTGAGAAGCTTGATGAGGCTCAGCAAGAGCCCAGCGGGGCGATGCCTCGAAGTAAACCTCAATGTCGTGTGCCTTGCCGTCGTTGGTGCTTGCCTTGTAGTTCACATAATTCACAGGGCGGCTGAGAATGTCGAGGTCACCGTCGAGGAACATCGGAGCTGCAAACGATACCTTGAGGTCGACCGGGCCGCAGGTAAATGTATAATGAGTCTGTGTGGCCTGCACGTCGGCCGATGTCTGAACGGCAGTCTCAGGGAAATTCGAGTCGAGCGACTTGGGAATCAGCAGACCGAAGTCGAGCAGACCGAAGCCTACGGGGTTGATACACTCTGCCGCAAGCATATTGGTGCCGCCGGTGAGGGCAGCGCGTGCCTCGGAGGGGAGTTCGATTATACGGTCTTTGTTACAGCGCGAGCCTGTGTTGTATATTTCAACGCCGTTGATGTAGAAAACGGCATCGTCGTCGTTGGAAAACTCCAGGTAAACGGGCATTTCGGCAGGAAGCGTATCGGGAATTTCTACAGTGCGGCGCACCCATATTTCGCGTGTGTTCCATTCGGTGCGGGCTGTGGGTTCATTTTTGGTGCCGAAAGCGCCGGCGCCGGTTTTCCATGCTGCGTCATTGAAGCCAATCATGTTCCAGCCCGAAGCCGGACGGCTTGTTGTCCAGCGGCCCTCCCATTGGCCTTGCTGCGATGTGGGCACAAGAGTCTTGGTGTCTTTTTCTTCAGTGCCCATGAATCGGTAGGGTTTGCCGTCGACTTTGATAACACCGACAAAAGGAAATGACTTGCCGGTCCAGTGTGTGACAGGCGCGTCGTAGAGATTGTCGGTTGCCGACCATGCGCTTGCATAGGGGTCGATTGTAACGATAGGATAAGCCGGTACGCGAAGGTCGTTCTTCACGGTCGTTTCATCCGTTGAACCCGTGCTGCAACTTACCAGGGCAAGTGCGGCAAGGGATGTGATTAGAAGGTTTTTCATTGCAATAAAAAATTGTAAGTACTAAGTCTGAAACGTCGAAGCAAAGCCCAATATTGCCTCATGACACTATTATTGACTAATTTGTCACTGTCGCCTACTCGCGTGAGTGGTCTTTTTCCGTACTTTGCAGTAACAATAAACCTTTATCGCGATGAAAAAAGTATTTGTTTCTGTTCTTCTGACCTTGATTTCCATAGTGTATGCCGCTGCGCAGCCGGCTGTCGATAAAACTTCGCTGGCAAAAAGAAATATATCGCGGTGCATGGCGATTGTCGATTCATGCTGGAGCAAAACCATGACCGGCGCGGACGGCGACATGTACATGGCCGATGCTTACAATACTGCCGACGGAACGAAAAGCGGCCCGTCGGACATATGGCCTCTCACGGCCGCTGTCGAGGCTCATTGTTCTCTGCTCGAAGCCATCGATTTGGCCCGGCGCAGCGATGCCTCATTATATGCCGCCGAGCGCGAGAAATATAGCCGTCGCCTCGAGATATTAATCGACAATCTCGACTACTACCGAGGCGCTTACACGCGTTCGTCGTATGCCTCGGACGCGCGCGAATGGCAGCCGTATGCAGTGCCGCGTGCCCGTGAGAAAGGCGGTGCCGATGTGACAGGAATTCTCAACGTTTACGACGACCAGATGTGGCTGTGCCGCGAACTTATACGTGCCTGGCGCCTTTCCGGGAAGCACGATTATCTCAACCGTGCTGTCTATCTGGCCGACTATGTGCTCGATGGTTGGGACTGCTGGCGCGATGCCGCCGGCAACGAATACGGAGGTATCACATGGGGACCGGGCTATAACTCCAAACATGCCTGCAGCAACGCGCCCATGATTCAGCCGCTCGTGTGGCTTGCAGAGATTTATGCAGACAACAACGAAACAACCGTATATAACTATCGCGATGCCTACAATAAACCGGTGTCGGAGCTGCGACGCCGTAGCGAAATATATCTCGACTTCGCCGTCCGTATTTTCGACTGGCAGCACCGAACGCTCGCACATCCTACTGGCGTATATCACGATATGATTGGCGCGGTACAGGCCGAAGTAGTCTATGCCGACGGCTACCGCAGGCATGTCGACACCGGTAAGCCGGTCGGCGAATTTTTCCCTTACAACACGGGCACAATGATATCCGGTGCCGCCGACCTTATGCGCGCTACCGGCGATAAATCGTATGCCGGGCGGATTGACCTTTCTACCGATGCCTCCTTAGACCGTTTCTGCCGTTATAATCCCCTGATATCGGCCTATGTATTTACCACCGACGCAAAGGCAGCCTCGGGTTTCCGCACATGGTTCAACAATGTGCTCCTCCGCGGCCTCGTCGATGCCGAAAAGTATTGCGGTACTTCGGCCTGCGCCGTCATTCTCAACGGTGCCCAGACAGCGCTCGACTATGCCTTTGAAAACAATCTGCGCGACGGCTTCCTGCCCGTCAACCTCATTGACGGCTGGGGCGA
>Ga0137307_101217_pt1 | contig 22715 bp, 20 predicted proteins | sample NAcewD2O_March_2_FD_97180 | JGI IMG/M metagenome (GOLD analysis project Ga0137307, IMG submission 97180) | Mouse cecal microbial communities from Vienna, Austria - N-Acetylglucosamine amended D2O_March | ecosystem: Host-associated > Mammals > Digestive system > Large intestine > Cecum | place... | reverse complement strand
TTTTCCAAGAACCAGCAGACACACGCAGGGTATTTCATGGCGGCAAATGAGAGGATTAAAATCGGCAATCTCTTAAAAGGCGTGCCGATGGGATTCTTCAATGAGAACAGCCTTGGCGAAGTGACCGGCGTGTGCACCACGGTGCTTGGGAATATTGAGATGCTCGTCCCTATGGTGTTGGTGGATATCATGGGTGGCCTGATTGGGACGGTTGTCTTTACAGCAATGATCATCATTTTTGAATGGCGTGTCGGGCTGGTCGCACTGGCGGGCATTATTGTGTATTTTCTGGTCGTTTCATCTATGGAGAAAAAGTCCGCGGCTATCGCGCCGAATGCACAGAAGTCGCAGACGGCACTCACCTCTGCAGTCTTGGAATATGTGCAGGGGATGGGCATCGTCAAATCCTTTAATTTAAGCGGCAGGGGAGATAAAAGGGCGCAGGATGCCTTGGAATTTAACAGGAAGAGCAACCTTGACATGGAAAAGCTGATGACGCCTTATACAATCTTCCAGGAGCTGGTGCTTCAGATTGCGGGGATTGCCATGATGTTCGTATCAATTTTCTGCTGGGCAAATGGCACGATACCTATTGCCAATGCGCTGATGTGCATTGTGATGTCCTTCCTTGTGTTCGGGCAGATCAAATTGTTCGGCATGGGAATGTCCATGCTGCGCCTTGCCTCGGCAAGCATTGACCGCACCCTGCAGACAGAGGAAATGGAGCAGATGGATGAGAAGGGGAAAGCGTTTTCTCCGAAAAGCCATGAGATTGAATTTAAGGATGTACATTTCTCTTATGAAAATAAGGAGATACTCCATGGCATCAATATTAAACTTGTGGATAAGACCACTACGGCGGTCATCGGGCCTTCTGGTTCCGGCAAGACTACGCTGTGCAATTTAATCGCCCGCTTTTGGGATGTAGACAGCGGCAGCGTGAAGATTGGAGGAAGGGATGTGCGTGAATATACGCTGGAATCCCTGATGGAGCAGATCAGCATGGTGTTCCAGAATGTATATCTCTTTGCGGACACGATTGAGAACAACATAAAGTTCGGTCGTCCGCAGGCGACTCATGCGGAGGTTGTGGAGGCAGCAAGAAAAGCCTGCTGTGTAGATTTCATTGAGACGCTCCCGGACGGGTACGATACGGTGATCGGGGAAGGCGGTGCATCCCTTTCCGGCGGGGAAAAGCAGCGGATTTCCATCGCAAGGGCGATGCTGAAGGATGCACCCATTGTTATTCTTGACGAGGCAACCGCCAATGTAGATCCAGAGAATGAGGATCGGCTGCAAAAGGCGATTGAGGAACTGACTAGAGATAAAACGATTATTATGATCGCCCACAGGCTGAAGACCGTGAGGAATGCCGACCAGATACTTGTTGTGGATGACGGCTGCATTGTCCAGCAGGGTAAGCATGAAGATTTAATCGTACAGAAAGGCATCTATGCGGATTTTGTGCTGGGGCGCAAGGAAGCTATTGGCTGGAAACTGTGAGCGTAGAATAGTAAAGTGGTGAAAATGCATGAAGAAATTACAGTTTCATGATATATACTTTCCAGACAGACAGAACACGGATATGAGTATAGTTGTACAGCAGGATATGGAAACTGGGTATGGGGAAATGATTTGTTATGATGTCGTTCCTGGAATTAAGATTACATACAACTGCTTAAATATGGATTCCTGTTACCAAACAGTGATACCTGAGCATGATTTTCTCCAAATAGACCATTGTTTGGAGGGGTGTTATGAATGCGAACTGCCTGGAGGAATTGTCAGTTTTTTAGGCGAAGGGGATTTGTGCGTAAGCAGTTTGTGTAAAGGAACGCAGATTTTTACCAGCTCAAAAATTCCGCTGAAAAAATACAGAGGAATAACGGTTCTTTTGGAAATGGAAAAAGCACAGGAGACTTTAAATGCAGACTTTCGCCAGGCAGACATAGACTTAAAGAAAATAAGGGATGCCCTGTGTGCAGACGGACGCTCATTGTTGATAAAGTCTAAACATGAGGTTGACCATATATTTGGCGAGTTATACTGTGTGGATGAAAGAATCCGGCATCCCTACCTTTGGGTCAAAGTAATTGAACTGTTGCTTTTTTTGAGCCTGCTTGATGCCAGCTATGTAAAAAAACCCAGGCAATTTTCAGAAGAAGTATCCAATGGGACGCAAAAGGCATATCAGTATATTATTGAGAATCCTTTTTCAAAAGTAACGATTGCAGAATTGTCTGAGATGTTTCATGTTGCAGAATCCAGTATGAAACGGTGCTTTACTTCCATTGCAGGCAGCTCTATTGGTTCTTTTATGAAAGTGAAGCGTATGGAGGCCGCTGCTGATTTGTTAGTTTCAGAACCGCAGTTCAGCATTTGTGAGGTTGCTGAATCAGCAGGGTACGAAAACCAGGGTAAATTCTCTGCCGCTTTTAAATCAGTATTCGGCGTAACTCCTTTTGCCTATCGCTGTAAGTCATGGTGAGCTGATTGGGTTAAAAATTTGCCTGAATGGTTATAGATACTGCACTTCCCGTTTTGTTATAATAAACAATGCCAGTGGTAAGACGTAAAGATAGGCCGCAGCAATGCGGCTTATTTTTAAAGATGAGGGTTAGTTTATGCTAACCATAACTGCACGTATTTATAAAGGAAAGTGAGTGAATGAAATGTGTTTACGAAAGGGAATCTTGGACGGAAACTTTTGAAACGGCTGTTGAATTTTGTCATTGTGGTGTGGGGAGTTGTGACCCTGAGTTTTTGCCTGCAGGTTTTTACAGGAACAGACCCGGCAGAAATGATTGTAAGGAAAAACAATCTTTTTGCAACTGAGGAGCAGATACAGGCGGTACGGACGGAACTGGGGCTGGATGCACCATTCCATGAACGCTATCTTGACTACATAAAAGGTGTGTTCCATGGTGATCTGGGGACTGCAATCACAAACAGGAAGCCTGTTATCCAGAATATAATGGAAGCGCTGCCGGTTACATGCATCATAATCATTATGGCAATGGTGTGGATTATGTTGTTTACGACTCTTGTAGCGGTATTTAGTGTTATTCGGAAAAATGGAATTTTTGATAACGCTGCAAGGCTGTTCTGTATCATAGGGATATGTGTTCCAAGCTTCTGGCTGGCACTGATACTGTTGTCCGTATTTGCAGTTAAAATCCCTGTTTTCAGTGTGATTGCAGACGGGAGCATAAAGTCGCTGATATTACCTTCTGTTTCGATGGCCGTGCCTGTTATTTGTATCGCAACAAGAGTCCTTCGGGCCTCGATACTGAATGAATTGAAGAGCGATTATGTCGTATATGCAAAAGCCAGGGGGTTTTCAAATACACAGATTATATATGGGGAGGTATTAAGGAATGCCCTGCCCGCAGCAATCACGTTGTTTGCTCAATACTGTGCTGCCCTGTTTGGAACATCTGCCCTGGTAGAAAATGTTTTTTCTATTGAAGGGCTGGGAAGCTACCTGATTAAATCCTGTGAAGGAATGGATATATATGGGATATCAGGAGCGATCCTGGTGTGTGCTGTTTTATTTGTATTTTTTAATACAGTGGCAGACATTCTTTCGGCCGTCATCTGTCCGGCATACAGGGGGGAGCGGATATGAAGAGAAAAGTGCAGATAACAGCAGGCATTATGCTCATTACATTTTTTGTGCTTGTGGCAGTATGCGCACCCATATTTGCCCCACATAATCCGAACACAACGAACCTTGCCATGAAAAATGCGGCGCCATGCATGGAATATCCATTTGGATGTGACCAGTTGGGGCGATGTGAATTATCAAGGCTGATGTATGGTGCGAGATATTCGCTTGGACTGTCTATACCTGTTTTGTTTGCATTAGCGGTTACAGCATTGTTTTTTGGCTGTTACTCCTGTTACAAAGGGGGCATTTTCAGCGAGATAATACGGCTGCTGTGTGATATTTTGATGGCATTCCCTGTATTAGTGATCGCAATGGCACTGGTCACATCATTTGACAGCCCGACAGCCTGCATCATTATAGCAATCAGTATATCTATGCTGGCATGGTTTTTAAGGATGGTTCGTTCCTATGCAAAGACAGAATGTGGAAAGGAGTATATTGAGGCGGCACAAATTTCCGGCGCATCGGGGTTGCGGATTGTGTTTAGGCATCTCATCCCAAATGTGTTGCCGCAGTTTGTTGTATATTTCACAACGGGAATCGCTTCGGTCATTATATCTATATCCAGCTTCGCTTTTCTTGGTGTCGGATTAGTTCAGGGAACGGCGGAGTGGGGAGCTATGTTAAACGATGCGCGTAACAGCATTTATACGAATCCAAGCCTGATTATTTATCCGGGCATCTGTCTGGTTATATGCTGCGCTGGCTTTAACCTGCTGGGAGAAGGATTACGTGACGCTATTGGGAAGGAGGACGAGACCAATGCTTCTTGAAGTAAAAGAACTCACGGTTTCCCTTGCTTCGGGTAAAAGAATATCAGAACATATTTCTTTTCAGGTTGAGAAGGGGGAAATGCTTTCCATTGTCGGAAGTTCCGGAGCTGGGAAAACCACTATTTGCATGGCGGTCATGGGGTTACTCGGGACATCCTATAAAACCCAGGGAAAGGTTATTTTCCATGAAAAAGACATTCTGACCATGCATGAAAAAGAGCGGAGACAGATATATGGGAAAGAAATCTGCTATATTATGCAGAATCCCATGACTGCGTTCAACCCGTCCATCAAGATTGGCAGACAGTTAGAAAGAACTTATTTGCAGCACCATAACCATATAACGAAAGCGGAAATGTTAATTATCCAGGAAAAGATACTGCAAAAATTAGGATTAGAAGATACAGAACGGATTCTGAAGAGCTACCCTTTTATGCTTTCCGGCGGGATGCTCCAAAGGCTGATGATTGCTGCGGCTTTAATCAACCAGCCTCAGGTACTGGTTGCTGATGAGACTACCACGGCAATTGATGCCTGCAACCGAATGGAACTGATGGAGGAATTAAGGAAGCTCTGTGATGAAGGGATGTCAATCCTGTTTGTTACCCACGATATAAGCTTAACAGCCTATTCGGATAAAATCCTGATTATGAACCGTGGGAAGGTGATTGAATCAGGGATGACAAAGAACGTTTTGGAAAACCCAAAGGAGGAGTATACAGAACATTTGCTTTATGCGTGCCACTTGGAAAGGAGGAGTTTTTAATGATAGAAATACATCGTCTTAGCTGCTCCTTTTCAGAAGGTATGTTTTCCAGAAGCCAGTTTATGGCAGTTTCTCCAACCAGCGCATCCTTTAAAAATGGCGGGAGATATGCAATTGTGGGCGAGTCCGGTTCCGGCAAAACGACTCTTGCCAGGATGATAGCAGGACTCCAAAAACCGAGCGGAGGGAATATGATGATAGACAATGAGCCTGTTTATGGAAAGAAAAGAGGTGTCAGAAAATGCCATTTCAAAAAAGTGCAGATTATACAGCAGAATTCTGCTTCAGCCTTGGATCCTAAGATGGTGATTGGAAAATCCATTGAAGAACCGCTGGTTTGCTTTTTCCATATGGAGAAGGCAGAAAGAAAAAAGCGCTGCAAGGAACTGATGGCCATGTGCAACTTGCCCGTGGATTATTATGCCCGTTTGCCGTCAGAATTGTCCGGCGGCGAGCAGAAGCGTGTTGCCATTGCAAGGGCTTTGGCTGTAGAACCGGAATGCCTCATTTTTGATGAAGCTACAAATGGTTTTGACCTTCCGTTGCGAAAAAGGATTGTTGAGGAAATTATCGACCTACAGAGAAAGACCGGGTTCACCATGATTTTTATTACACATGACATGGAACTTGCGGTTGTAGTGGCTGATGAAATCCTTGTGATGAAGGATTCATGTTTAGTTGAGCAGGCTGCCTTTTCGGGCGATACGTCTGTATTCACAAATGAATACAGCAGAATGTTGTTAATGGCAAGCGGAATCAAATAGTTTCCGTTTTCTATAAAAATTTAAAATTAGAAAGGAATGTTTTGTGATGAAATTCAAACGATTAGCAGCGGCACTACTGGCCGTGAGCATGGTTTTTTCTCTTGCAGCGTGTTCCAGCAATGAGAAACCGATTGAAGGGCAGCAATCTGGAACACAATCTGAAGTGCAGGAAACCATTCACCCTAATATGGCTGAAAGCTGGGGGTTCGAGTATTTTTATACAGTAATTACCCCGGATGTGACTTCGAGCGGTTATGACCTTACTTATTGGCTCCCGTCTTTTTATGATACGCTGGTAGAGTACGACGAGGATGGGAAGTTGTCCGGTGTTCTGGCTGAAAACTGGTCAATGAGTGATGACGGTACTACATATATATTTAAAATCCGCCAAGGCATTAAATTTTCTGATGGCTCTGACCTGACGGCTGAAGATGTGGCGAAGTCGCTTATGGCAGTCCCGGTAAATCTTGGACAATATAACGGCGGCTACGGAAAACTTTCAACGATTGTGGAAGATGCTGTAGCCACTGACGAATACACAGTAGAGCTTCATCTAACGCAGCCTTATTATGGGACCATGCGTGAACTGTGCCTTGCAAATCCATGGGGCATAGTATCCAGTGAGCAGATCAACGAGGATTTAACCGCTAAGGATACATTTAAGACAGCTACCTGTGGCACAGGTCCGTTTATGTACGCCGGAAAAAGTGACGGTCAGGTATGGGATTTCGAGAGTAATCCGAACTATTGGGGTGATAAACCGGAGGTTGACAGTTTTTCTGTTAAGAATATTCCAGATAATGATGCTAAACTGCTTGCGTTAAAAAATGGCGAGATTGATTTTTATGCGGGTATCACTAAGATTTCGATTGAAAACTTTGAGGAAATGGATACGACATCAGGTTTTTCCGCCAAGGCAGACGACGGAGCCATGCAGACATATTACATGGGGTACAATCTGAATGATCCGGCATTCAGCGATCAGGCTGTGCGTGAGGCCATTACAATGGCGATTGACAAGGACACGATTGCTACGAAAATTTTTGGCGGATTGTATGAAAAAGCAGATACGTTTTTTTCAGAAAGTGTCCCTTACTGTGATATAGAACAAAAGGTTTATGAGTACGACATTGAGGCGGCAAAACAGCTCTTAGACGAAGCGGGATATATAGATACTGACGGTGATGGGATTCGTGAAAAGGATGGTGTGAAACTGTCGGCAGTATTTGCTTATCAGACTGGTTCTGCATCAGATGATGATACGGTGGTCTATATATGCGACCAGTTGAAACAGATCGGTATTGAACTTACGCCGAACTCTGCAGCAATGATGGACTGGTACGCTATGGTAATGGGCGGCCAGTATGGAGTGACAATCTTTAAGACACAGGGTGGATACTATGATCCGACGGTTGTGGTTGCAGGCTTAGATCCGAGCGCGTCTACCGACCCGATTCTGGCACAGGTTTATGGGTATCTGCCGGAAAACCTGTTAAATGACCTGAATTCCGAAACAGACGAGGCAAGGATTAAAGAAATTTATGGGACTATCCTGACAACGATGGCTGACCAATGCCTTGTAACACCGTTGTACTATACCCGTCAATTAGCTGTGTACAATGACAAGGTTGCCGATTATGTATATGTTGGCGATACGAGTTTCATATCCGTTCAGAATATTATGGCAAAATAGTAATTAGATACAGTCAAAGAGGGAGGGATGTGTATCGTATAGAATGAAAAATCTTCTTCTTACAGCATATTTGACATTCAAAGTATGCGGCTCTCTATAACCGAATATTTGGCAGCCTGTTCAGGAAGCATGAATAATTAAAAGCCGATGCCCGGTCTGGGTGTTGGCTTTATTTGGATAAGGAGTGTGTTAGATGTTTCCATGTGGTGATTTCGCAGGCATTCAGAAACTATCCTATTGACAAAATCGTCAAGAAAGGCGTATAATAGAAAAAAAGTTAGCGGTAACTAACATCAGGGGCCGCTTTTATAATCGCTAATAGTTAGGAAAAACTAACTATCTGTGAAAGATAAGAAATCGGGAGAATCATAAGAAATATGAAAATGACTTAAGACAAGAAGGAAGAGAGAACATATGATGCCACTTGTGATGATGAATATGGGAGAACGGTGTACAATTTGTAAGATTGGCGGAAAAGAAGAAACAAAGAAGTTCCTGGAAAGCCTTGGGTTCGTAACCGGAGGGACAGTTACTGTTATATCAGAGGCAGGAGGAAACCTGATTGTGGATGTGAAGGGTACAAGGATTGCTATTGGCAGGGATATGGCTGCCAAAATAATGGTTCAGTAGAATTGCAGGATGCTACGGGCGGGAAGGCGGCACGGATGATACGCGTGGATACAAAGATGCAGAAAGAACTGATCATCCAGAAGCTGAAGGAACAAAGCTGCCGGATTACAAAGCAAAGGCAGATGATCCTGGATGTGATTTTAAGTGAAGAATGCAGCAGCTGTAAAGAGATTTATTATGAGATAAAAAAGGCAGACGACAGGATAGGCATGGCTACTGTATACCGGATGGTAAGCCTTTTGGAAGAGATGGGGGCGATCTGCAGGGAAAACACATATAAAATAGTCTGCCGCATGGATCATGGCGGGGAAGATACATTTATCATTGAGCTGGATGACCATACGGTAATCAAGCTTTGTACCAGGGATTGTTTTAAGGTGGTATTAGAGGGGCTTATCGCATGTGGGTATGCAAATAGGCAATGCATTGTCAGCATCGCACTGGAACCGGGGTCTAGGATGGATGGCTGATGGATGCCTAATTGAGAAATTTTACCATTAAGATAAAACTGTTGGAAAGTCTGCGGGAGAGCAGGTATAATAAAACAATCAAGGAGGGTTGCCGGATGAAGAAACATAAATTTTGGGCATGGGCCGCAATCATATGTATGGCGATGTCAGTTTACACAGGTTATAAGCATAAGTAAGGGAAGGAGGAATGGACTGTATGTTGGATATGTTAAAAAAGATTGACACGAAAAAAACCGGGATTTTTGCAGCCGGGGTTTTGTTCGGCACAGCGGGCATCCGGCTATTGTCCTGCGGGGATGCGAAAAAAGTGTATACATATTGCACGGCAGCGGCGCTTCGGGCAAAGGAATGTATTATGGATACGGTTTCACGCATCCAGGAAAATGCGGAGGACATCTATGCGGAGGCTGTGCAGATGAATGAGGAAAGGGCTGCCGGGGAGACAGAATTTGAAGATGAGGGCAGCTTGAAAGAGGAGCGCGGAAACGGGGAGGAGGAAGAGATTTAAGTAAACCGTTTCCGGGAAAGGGAATATCAGGGCACCTGCAGGAAACTGCAGGTGTTTTTTGATAATGGAGGGCAAGATATGAAGTTTAAAATTGTACATGAAATAAAAGGACGGATCCGGATACATATGGACTTAAAGAGGATATCGCCGAAGGATGCGGATATCCTCCAGTATTATCTGCTGGAGCAGCCATGCATTTTGGCCGTGAAAGTATATGAAAGGAATCAGGATGCGGCCATATGCTATACCGGGAAAAAAGAGGAGGTCATTTCTATCCTGCAGAGATTTTCGTTCCGGGAGGGTTTGGCGCCGGAGCATGTCTGGCAGAATTCCGGAAGAGAATTAAACCGAAAATACCAGGAAAAAATTATCCAGAAAGTGGCCATGCGCATGGGAGCTAAGCTGTTTTTGCCTGTACCGGTCAGGTATGTTTTTATAGTCTGCAGATCAATAAAATATATCTGGAAGGGGATCCGTGCGCTGGGGAAGGGGAAAATGGAAGTGTCCGTCCTGGACGGGACCGCGATCGCAGTATCCCTGCTGAGAGGGAATATCAGCACGGCGGGATCTGTCATGTTCCTGCTGGGCATTGGGGAAATATTGGAAGAGTGGACCCATAAAAAATCCGTGGATGACCTGGCAAGGAGCATGTCGCTGAATATCGGCAAAGTATGGGTGATAGCGGATGGGAAAGAGGTCCTGGTAGATACGGACGAGGTAAGGCAGGGGGATTTCGTTGTGGTACGGATGGGAGGCGTCATTCCCTTTGACGGCGTGGTAACGGGAGGAAGCGGGGAAGTCAACCAGGCATCCCTGACAGGGGAATCCCTGCCGGTTTCCAGAGAAACAGGCGGCTATGTGTATGCGGGGACCGTGCTGGAGGCAGGGGAGCTGGTAATCCGGGTGGCGGAAACCTCCGGATCCAATAAATATGAAAAAATAGTCCGGATGATTGAGGAATCGGAGCGGCTGAAATCCTCTGCGGAAAGCAGGGCGGCACACCTGGCAGACAGGCTGGTGCCCTATACGCTTCTGGGCGCAGCTTCTGTCTACCTGCTGACCCGGAATGCCCAGAAGGCATTATCCGTGCTGATGGTAGATTTTTCCTGCGCCCTGAAGCTGGCCATGCCGATAGCGGTATTATCGGCAATACGGGAGGCAGGCACGCACAGGATTACTGTGAAGGGAGGGAAGTTTTTAGAGAAGGTTGCGGAAGCGGATACCATCATTCTGGATAAGACAGGAACCATCACCAGGGCGCACCCAACCGTGACAGAAATCGTGCCGTTTCACCAGGAGAGCCGGGAAGATCTGCTTGGGCTTGCGGCATGCCTGGAGGAGCACTTCCCACATTCCATGGCAAGGGCAGTTGTGCGGGAGGCGCAGAAGCGGGGGATTGACCATGAAGAGAGACATTCTAAGGTGGAATATATTGTGGCTCATGGGATTTCGTCGATGGTTGACGGAAGCAGGGTGGTCATAGGAAGTTACCATTTTGTGTTTGAAGATGAAGGCTGCCAGATACCGGAAGGGATGGAGCAGAGGTTTGAAGGGCTCCCGGAAGAATATTCCCATCTCTACATGGCAGTAGACGGGAAGCTGGCCGCTGTCATCTGCATTGAAGATCCGCTCCGGGAGGAGGCCGCGGATGTGGTCGCTTCCTTAAAAAAGTCCGGTTTCCGGAAAATTGTCATGATGACAGGCGACAGCGAAAGGACAGCCCGTTCTATTGCGTTAAAAGCCGGCGTGGACGAATATTATTCCGAAGTGCTGCCGGAGGATAAGGCGGCCTTTGTTGAAAAAGAAAGGGCGGAAGGGAAAAAGGTTGTTATGGTAGGGGACGGCATGAATGATTCACCGGCGCTTTCGGTTGCGGACGCAGGGATTGCAATCAGCGACGGGGCGCAGCTTGCCAGGGAGATTGCCGACATTACGGTGGATGCGGACCATTTATCAGGGCTTGTGTACTTAAAATCAATCAGCGACAGGCTGGCAGTACGGATCCGGAAGAACTATTTTGGCATTATCGGCATTAATTCCGCACTGATCTTATTGGGCGCCGGCGGCCTGATACAGCCGACAGTGTCTGCTTTTGTACATAATGCCTCTACCCTGGCAATCAGCCTGAACAGCATGAAAAACCTGCTGGACTAGCGCAGAAGATGCAATAAGGCGTCAATTCCAGGGATCCTTTGACACAAGCTAAAGCACTATAATAATAAAGAAAGATAACGGTGTTATGCTGGAAGAGGGTGATGGATTGGCAGGGGACAAAGCGACAAAGGAAAAGCTCCTGGAAAGCGCAAAGCGTGAGTTTTTAGAGAAAGGTTGTATGAAGGCTTCTACCGCAGAGCAAACCTGAGATTCAAATTGTGAATTTACGGCGGACTAAATTGTACCGCCGTAAATTATTATAAAGTTATAGTACGCTTTGATGATTGTATGAAACCCTGTATTGCAAATATAGCTCTTAACATTTGATCAAACAATAATGCAATCCATGCACCATATAATTCCATTCCAAGCGGATAAATTAATAGATAAGAAACGATAGGCCTCAAAATAGCAATACTGACCAGAGAATATTTTGCAACATATCCTGTATGTCCAATCCCTCTCAGAATACCGGCATGGGTCATTGCCTGTGCTTCTGGAAAACTTACAAGAGCTACTAGAATCATAATATCTAATCCAAGAGCTAATTCAATTCCTTCCAGATGATATAGCTTTAATATCACATTCCGAAGACATATCAGTAAAATACATGCCGCGGATGAAGTCCATATACTTTCGACTCTGCTGATTTTTTGAATATTCCTTAAATGCTTTCCTCTGGTTGCTCCATAATCATTTCCCGCCTGTATCAGACTGGCTTTTCCCATTCCTTGCGAAAAACTATAATAGATATCACATATTCCCATGCAGATATTATGAACACTCAATGAGGAAGCACCCAGATCTGCTACCATTCTGGAATAAAGAAACATTCCCACACGCTCTACCGCCTGTTCTGCGAATACACCGCTGCTTAATGGAAAAATCTGTTTTAGATATAAGCTATGAGGCAGCCATGCACCTTTACCCCATAATGTTGCAATGTGCTCCTTTTTCATAAAAACCATGAGTGTTACGATTAATGTGGCAGTTGTACCAATCAGCGTTCCTATACCGGCACCCAAAAACCCAAGTTGCGGAAAAGGACCGATTCCATATATGAGTATGGCATTGCACAGAATATTGATCACATTTCCAAATACATTAGCGGTTAAAACGGTTTTGGTATCACCAATTCCCGCCAGTATTCCATGCAAGATAATTGCCGGTGCAGACAATGCCAGACTTAACAGTGCAGGGATTGCATACTGCATTGCCTGATATAAATATTCTGGTTTTGCACCTGCCATTAATAAAATCGGTTTACAGAAGTATATAGAAATACTGCATAAAAAAGTTCCTCCTACAGCGGCCAAAAATAAAGACTGCCTCGCAAATTCAGTAAACGAGTGTTGTTCTTTTTCTCCACATTTTTGTGCTATATGCGCAGTTATCGCAACAGAGAATGAACGGGATACACACAAGATCATCATCCGTGGCTGCCCCAAAATACTGACAGCCGCAACTGCCATTGTTCCCAGTGAAGAAACCATGATCAGATCAACGGCCGAAAGCAGCATCAGAAGTAAGCCTTCTGCCACTGACGGGCCTGCTAATCGCCAGAAGGTTTTACGGTCTTCCATAGGCAACCAGAGACTCCCCTGATTTCACACCAAGTGATGTCGTATGGTATAAAATATACCCATCAAACCTGGCCTGTATCTCTACGATTGTATTATCCGGATAAGACTGAAAAAGTCCCAGTCTTTCTCCGCATTGTACCTGTTTCCCCGCTGTAACGTTCGGGTACCAGAATCCATTGGCACCAGCCTCTTCATAAACCGTTTCATTAATCTCAATTTGCTCAACCGCCTCATACTCCGTTTCCCGTATGCCAAGAAAAGACATTATGCGAAAAATATCGTCCATGCAGGCCATAACTTCTTCTTCTGACCATACTCCATTTGCTCCACGTTCAATTAAAAGAGCAGGTATTTTTTGTTGAACTGCCCAGCTGTACAATCCGTTTTTGGCTTTGGATTTTACGCAAGAGGGTACGGATAATACTTTTGCACCTTCCATTGCCATGGTATTTATCTCGGTCGCTCCTGCATCAGGACAGAAAACCAGCGGCTGTAAAGACTCATTACAGTCTCCGCTATGCAGATCAATTAGAAAATCGGCATAAGGGTAAATGTTTTTTTCGATGCTATATGCAATCTGACTGGAGATTGTACCATCTTTTTTCCCCGGAAAAATACGATTCAGATTTTCCCCGTCTTTAGGGACCACCTGTTTCCTGCCTTCAAAAAAACCATCTGCATTCAGTAATGGAATCAGTATAACATTTCCCTGTAACCCGGAAGGATCTATCTTTTCAGAAAGTCTCTTTGCCGCTTCAATTCCTACATACTCACATCCATGAACACCTGCTGTGATCACCAATGTTTTTCCTGATTCTTTTCCACAAATAACCAGTATGTCAATCGCTTCTGCCTCTGTGACAGGAATTTTCAGATTCTTCTTCTTCCCGGGCAGGATATCATATCCGCAAAATCTCATACAACCTCCTCTGTCTCGAAAACCACAATAGATTCCAGTAATTTTTTCGCATAGGTATCTTTTGTTTCATTGATACGTTTCACAGGAAGATGTTCTGTCACATGTCCCTGATATAAGAAAAGTACATCATCGCAAAGATATGTGATTGATGTCAGGTCATGGGTAATAAAAATATAAGTAAGTGACAGTTTTTCTTTCAGTTCCAATAACAGTTCCATAATCTGAACCTGTGTATGTGCATCCAATGAAGAAATAGCCTCATCAAATAGAATGATTTCCGGATTGCAGGCTACAGCCCGCGCGATACATACACGCTGTAATTGTCCTCCGGATAATTCATGGGGAAAGCGCTCTGCAAAATCTGAAGGCAGTCCAACCAGTTCCAGCAGCCTATCAATTTCCTTTTCCTGATTCAGACGCGTGCGTTCTCTTCTTTGTCGGACATATAGACCCTCTTTCAGAATATCCCTCACCCGGAACCGAGGATTTGCTGATGTTGTATAATCCTGAAATACAATACTCAGTTTATTCTGCAGTTCCTGACGCCCTGCTTTAGAAGCATAGACCGGAATGTCATTTAAAAGTACATTGCCAGAGTCCGGTTTCAGGAGGCCACACAGAACACGTCCCATCGTGGACTTACCACTTCCTGACTCTCCAAGAATTCCCAGACAGGTTCCTTTTTTCACTTCCACAGACACATCAAATAAAATCTGTTGTTTTGTATGACCAAATATTTTATCTTGCCGTTCACTGCGGAAACTGACACGTATCTTATCTAGTTTTAACACGACTATACTCCTTTCCCTGCAAGGCCAGTTTATATCTTCTCATTACATCCGTTCTTTTTTCTATCAGTAATCTGGTATAAGGATCCGTTGCATGATGTATGATATGCTGGAAATCCCCTTGATCCACCACAGTTCCCTCATTCAAAACTACGATTCTATCTGCTACCCTGGAAATTGCATTCAGATCATGAGATATAAAAATCATGGCTACTTTATGGTTCTTTTTAATATTTACGAATTCATTCAAGATTTCAAACTGAGTAATTGCATCAATCGCAGTCGTAGGCTCATCCGCAATTAAAAGAGACGGTTTCATGGATGTGGCAATCCCGATCATAATACGCTGAAGCATCCCTCCGGAAAGCTGATGGGGATACTTTTCTAAAACCTCCTCTGGATTGCGAATCTGCATTTTATTCAGCATAATGATGGATTGTTCTCTGATTTCTTTTGTACTCCATTTATGATGCGCCATAAAAGTTTCAGAAATCTGGTTTCCAATCCGATAAAGCGGATCGAAACAAGTCATGGGGTTTTGTAATACCATTCCTATTTTTCCGCCTCTTAGTTTTCGTAGCTCCTCCGAATTTTTCCCAATCAATTCCTCTCCCCCAAATTTAGCACTTCCCGAAACAAGGAAATTTTTGTCCAGAATTCCCATTGCAGCTTTCATCGACATTGATTTTCCGCTGCCCGACTCACCTAAAATCCCAAGACACTCTCCCTGCATTACGGAGAATGTGATACCTTTTACCAACTCATGGTTTTGTTTTCTGCTATGTAAAGACACCTGTAATTGATTAAGTTCTAATACTGGTTTCATCACTTCACCTCCTTGGGGTCTAAAACGTCACGCAGTGCATCTCCCATCAGATTAAAGCAGCACACTAACGCAACAATCGCAATTCCCGGTGCAATCATCTGTGTGGGGTTGCTCGTCAAAACCTCTTTCGCCTCATTCAGCATCGCTCCCCATTCCGGTGTCGGTGCCTGAACTCCCAATCCCAAAAATGAAAGCGTAGAAATATTGATGATTGCCCACCCAATGTCCAAAGAAGCCAGCACAGCCAGATCCGATGTTATGGACGGAAGCAGATGGCGAAACAGGATGAATCGTTCTGGCATACCAACACAACGTGAAAACTGTACAAAATTCTTATCACGATACTGCATAACCCCTGTACGAATCATACGCGCATACCATGCCCATTTAATAAATACATTTGCAATAATAACATTCTGAACACTTACACCCAGCAATGCTACTACGGCAAATACCATGATCTGGCTTGGAAACGAAAGCATCACATCAACGATACGCATAATAACTTCCTCTACAATGCCTCTGAAGTATCCCGCCATAATCCCTAAGACAGCTCCGATTCCAATGGTTCCCACCATTGTCAGTGCGGCAAGTCCCAAAGTAGGACGGATTCCATAGATCATACGGGACAGAACGCATCTTCCCAGCTGGTCGGTTCCAAGTGGGTATTCCATGCTGCATCCGGCAAACTTATTGATGATATTGGTTTCATAAGGATCATTTGGTGCAATCACAGAAGCCAATATTCCTATGAGTGCAACTACCAGAACGATCAGTGTGGTAAACACAGCTGTTTTATTTTGAAAAAAACGTTTCGACATTTTAATCCTCCTTTCTCAGACGTGGGTCAGATACTGTCTGTAAAATATCAAACAGGAGATTGAATACTACAAAAAGTACACCGATTAATAGTACATACGTCTGGATTACTGGGTAATCCCTGTTAAAAATAGAACTAATACATAATGTGCCTAACCCTGGCCAGGAGAATACATTCTCAACCACGATCGTACCTGATATCAATTGCGGTATACTCATTCCCATTGCAACAATGCATGTATGCATAGAATTTTTCAGAACATGTTTAACCCAGATCGATTTCTGTGGTAAACCTCTGACATTCGCATAAAGCACATAATCCTGTTTCATATTTTCCAGCATATTGTTTCTAATCAGCCTGATATACGTGGATATATAACTCAATCCCACGGTAAATGCGGGCAGGATCAAATGCTGCCATGTACCGTTTCCATTGGTAGGAAGCCATCCAAGTGTTACTCCGATCGCCCACATAAGCAATAAGCCAACCCAGTAAGGCGGCATTGCAGTTGTAACAAACACTGCGCTCCGCATAATTCGGTCAAACCATCCATCTTTATATACGGCACATAAAAATCCTATTGGAATACTCAGTACAATAACAATAATAAAAGATGCTCCCGCCAGCTGCAGTGTTGCAGGCAAAGATCGGAGGATTTCTCCTGCAACCGTCCGGGCTGGATTGACATAACTGATTCCAAAATCACCTTGCAGACATCCAACTAACCAGTCCAGATATCGTACAAAAAACGGTTTGTTTAATCCCAGCATTTCTTCCATTTCAGCAATGGCTTCTTCCGTTATAACTGGCATTTGCTGCACACGAAGCGCTACTTCTGCCGGGTTAGATGGAATCAGATTGATAAACATAAAACAGATAAATGAAATGGCAAACAACAGTGGAATAGCCAGGAGTAATCTACGTATTACATATCGTTTCATAGCTGTTTTCCTTTCTTATTTTCCTTTCTTTAAAAAAGCCGTTTCCCAATAGAAACGGCTTTCCCGATTACTCAAAATACATGTCCGCAAAAGGAACATCGTACTGGTCTGTTCCGAAATGAACACCCTCCAGATCCGTTGTATAAAGTGCCTTATTGCACTCAAATGTTAATGGAATATAAACTGCATCTTCATGCAGACGGGTAAGAACAAATTCATATAATTCCTGGCGCTTGATTTCATCTGTCGTAGTCAGAATGCTGGTAATTGCCTGATCGATTTCTTCTTTATCGGCCAGACCAAGCTGTGCGGCATAGTCGCCATAAACCGGCGCCCGCATTGCCGCCAAAGAGGACTGCGGATCATAAGGCATACCCCAGCAGATGTTAAATACCATATCGAAATTTCCGGCCTTCATATTATCGCGATAAGACTGTTCTTCTTCGCCATGAATGTTTAAGGAAATACCCAGTTTTAAATACTCACTCTGCAAATATTCAGAAATGGTTTTTTCTGTTACACTGTCACTATTATAAAGCAGATCTAACTCAAGGTTTTTTCCATCTTTTTCTCGGACACCATTACTTCCCATCGTCCAGCCTGCTTCTTCCAGCATTGCAGATGCCGTGTCAGTGCTGTACTCATATGGCTCCAAGTCTATATCACAGTAAGGAACTGTAGTTGCATAAAGAGTATCGGCCGGATCTTCCAACCCATAAAAGATTCCTTCAGAGATCGCTTCCCTGTTTGTTGCATGCTGCAAAGCCTGACGAACCGACGTATCGTTTAAAATATCATTAGTGGTATTTAATACAATATGTCTTGTGGATGTAGGATCTGACAACGCCACTTCAAATTCATCACTCTCTACATACTGGCTAATCGCATCTGCATCCAACATATTTTTTCCAAAAATTAAATCAATTTCTCCGGATTCTAATGCCATAATACGCGTTTGATTATCTGGAATTACTTTTACCGTGATTTTTTCAATTTCAGGAAGTTCTCCCCAATAGTTATCATTCCGCTCAAAAACAGCATATTCATCTGTCACAAAATCGGTAAGAATATAAGAACCTGTTCCTATATATCCCTCCACACCGTCTTTCGTACTGCCATCAATCATACAGTTCGGTGAGATCATCGCAAATGGCCTGATGCATCCCAATTCAGTTAGCATAGGATAATAAGCTTCACTCAGTTCAATAACAAATGTATGATCATCAGGTGCCGATACTCCTGTCAGAAGATTCATCATCTCCAGCCAGGTGTGACGTTCCCTGTTTTCAATAATGGCATTGAAATTAGCTAAAATAGCGTTTGCATCACAAACTGTTCCATCTGAAAAAGATACACCTTCACGAATCTTAAACGTATATGTTTTTCCATCTTCACTGATTGTCCAGCTTTCTGCCAAGCATCCTTCATATCCATCCTCAGTAATGCTGACAAGCGTATCATATAAAATACTTTGTGCATACATTTCACCTGCATACAGATGAGGATTCAAATCTCGTATATCTCGATAGTTTACAAATACTAATTCATTGTTCTTAGTTTCCGCTGCGTTAGATGATACTTCGACTTCTTTTGTTGATGATGATGTTTTGTTATTTTGACTGCAACCAGTCATAAGACCTATCGCTAAAATTCCACTTAAGGATAAAGCAAGTAATTTTTTTTTCATAATAAGTATTCTACCTCCGGTAAATTATTAATGTTTGGTGACGGTATTCATTATACAGGAGTTAGTTTAAACTTACTAGTTGGTAATTTGTTCTGCCATCCTATAACAAATTGTTATATCATCAATTGAAATTTCTTAATAATCCATCTTGCCTGCTCTGAAAGTGCACGTTCCGGATCACTTACATACCCTATCTGTAAAAATGGCTCACACCCTTTGATTGGTAAGGCTTTGACTTGATATTGTGAATAAGGTTCATACATAAAATCTATTCCAAGACTACATACATCTGTATATAACAACAGATCAACGGTTACGTGATCGCTGTTGCTATATATCACATGATTCAGATTTTTTGTATCGATAATTCCCATACTAACATTTTCTAAATGATGTTCCATAGAAAAAAAATCTCTTACTCCACGAACAAATTTTAAAGAAGGAAGTGCAGAAAATTCTACACTTTTTTCTTCATATAATGGATGATTCTTCCCCACATACAGACAAATTTTCTTTGTTTTAAGTGGAACAAATTCTAGATTTTTATGTAACAAAATATGTTGAAATGTTTGAACCTGATGTTGTGCTACATAGACAATTCCAATCTCTGAAATTCCCTGATGTACCTGATCAGTGATATCTTCTACCGCTCCTTCATGATGTTCTATGGAATAAAGATGTCCTAATTCCTTATAAAAATCAACCAGCAACCTTGCAATCATATTACTTGGATAAGTGGAAATTCGAATACTGTTTTTCACGTCTGGAACGGCTAACGATGAAATGGTCGCTGTAGCTTTCAATATCATCCTTGCATACTCCAAAACTGTTTCTCCATAAACAGTTGGTGAAACGCCTTTTCCCGTGCGATTTAACAAAGGCCTTCCCAATTCATGTTCGAGAGTGCGAATTGTCTTGCTGACGTTCGGCTGTGATGTATACATACAGGCAGCTGCTTGAGATAGACTTCCTCTTTCACAGGCTATAACAAAAAATTCCAATTGCTTAATATCCATAAAAACTCCTTTTTATTTCAAATATTCCTAAATGCAATCCTTTGATTAGTTATCGCTAACTATTATAATTGACTATTATTCATAAATCAATTGTCAATTATAAAAAGTGGATTAAATTATCATTGATCTAATAACTGAATTTGGGCATTCAGAAGAAATTTATTTTATTTCCTTGACAAAAATTCTGGCATGAGCTATACTGTAACAGTGATATATAACACTGTTATAAAGAAAGGGGCATGCGGCAGAATGAGTGAGACGGAAAAAAGCACGCTGGAGCTGATCCATGCGGCGGCCAAAGCAGAATTTATGGAAAAGGGGTTCCAGGCTGCCTCCCTGCGCAACATTGTCAAAACGGCAGGCGTGACCACCGGGGCATTTTACGGCTATTACGACAGCAAGGAAGAACTGTTCGCGGCTTTGGTGGATCCATCCTATGAATATATGATGGAGCGGTATCGGCAGGCACATGAATATTTTGAAAGCCTGCCTATGGAAAAGCAGCCGGAACAGATAGGAAAGATGTCATCAGAGTGTATGAATGAACTGCTGGCATATTCCTGTGAACATATGGACGAATTTTACCTGATCCTGAAATGCTCCGAGGGTACGAAATATGTATCCATGATTGATGTCATGGTGGAACTTGAAGTGGAGTCTACCCATAAATATTATAAGGTTCTGGAACAGCTCGGTACTCCTGCTCCTAAGATTGATGAAAGGCTGGAGCATATCATGGCAACGGGGATGATAGGCGCCTTTTTTGAAATGATTCTCCATAGGATGCCCTTTGACGACGCAAAGGTATTTTTGCAGCAGTTAAATGATTTCTACACCGCAGGGTGGATGAAAATCATGGGACAATAACGAGGAAAGTGCCAATCGAGCTTGCTCAGATTGGTATTTGACGAGAAACTCCATCGAGACGCCAGTCGAGATGAGACAGTGATCCGAGCTGACAGCTAATATATAGAAAGTTTGCATTGCGGGCTTTCTATTATATTTTTTTGTGAGTTAGCAATAACTAACTAATATTTCATAAGGATAACGGGGAATGACTGCAGAGTTCTCTTTATCATACCCAAAGGGCATACCGTAATGCGTGTCCCTGCGGGACGGGCGGACTTTGTCCGTCAAGGTATAAAAAACATACAAGGAGGTCTTATCTTTGAAAAAAGAATCCAATTTAAAGCGGCTCCTGGAGTATGCCGGGGGCTATAAGTATCTGGCCATAGCGTCATGGATTTTAAGCGCACTGAGCGCACTGGTGGCATTGCTCCCGTTTGTGTATATATGGAAAGTCATCAAAGAAGTTTTGGATGCGGCTCCGGATTACGGGGATGTGCAGGATCTGTCCCATAACGGATGGATGGCGGTGGTTTTCGCAGTGGTGGCGATCCTGATTTATATTGCGGCTCTCATATGTTCCCATCTGGCGGCGTTCCGGGTGCAGGCAAATATGCGGATGAGAGCAATGCGCCACATCGTGGCCCTGCCCATGGGGTTCATGGACGGCATTGGAAGCGGCAAAGTCAGGAAGACTGTTTATGAATCCAGCGCAGCAACAGAAACCTACCTTGCCCACCAGCTCCCCGACAAGGCGAATGCCCTTGTGACACCCGTGGGGCTTATCGTCCTTCTGCTTGTCTTTGACTGGCGGCTGGGGCTTTTAAGTCTCCTGCCGGTTGCAGCGGCGTTTGTCATCATGAGCGTCATGACGGGAAAGCGCATGGCAGAGAAGATGGAAGAATACAACAACGCCCTGGGGCAGATGGCGGGTGAGGCAGTGGAGTATGTAAGGGGCATTTCGGTGGTCAAAACCTTCGGCCAGTCGGTGTTCTCTTTCAGGCGGTTCAAGGAAGCCATCGACAATTATGAAAAGTGGGTGATCGCCTATACGAAAGACCTTCGTTTCCCCATGATATGCTACACCACGCTGGTGAATGGGATTTTTGCGGTACTGATTGCGGCGGCGCTGGTGATGGCATCGGGCGGGGTGACAAATGAATTTCTGCTGAACCTGATATATTACATCATTATAACACCAATCATTACGCTGACGCTGACAAAGATCATGTATGCCAGCGAAAACAAGCTGATCGTGGCGGATGCCATGTCACGTATCGACAGCATCCTGGAAATGAAGCCGCTGCCGGAAACGGATCATCCGAGACATCCGAAGGACAATTCCGTGGAGCTTTCCGGGGTTTCCTTCCGCTATAAGGACGCTGAGAGGAACGCGCTGGAAAATATCTCCCTTACGATTAAACCGGGTGAACATGTTGCTTTCGTGGGACCGTCAGGCGGAGGAAAGACCACCCTTGCCAGTATCGTGGCAAGGTTCTGGGACGTAAGAGACGGCAGCGTGAAGATCGGCGGCGTTAATGTAAAGGAGATTGCAAAGGAAGAGCTGATGGATACGGTATCCTTTGTCTTTCAGGATTCTAAACTTTTGAAAACATCTATCCTGGAAAATGTAAGGATGGCAAAGCCGGGCGCTTCCTGCGAAGAAATCCTGAAAGCCCTCCATGACGCACAGTGCGACGATATCCTTGAGAAGCTGCCGCAGGGCGTGGATACGGTGGTGGGTGCAAAAGGCGTGTACCTGTCGGGCGGGGAGCAGCAGCGTATTTCCATTGCGAGGGTAATGCTGAAGAATGCACCGGTCCTGATTCTGGACGAGGCGACCGCTTTTGCTGACCCGGAC
>Ga0137307_101317_pt1 | contig 22796 bp, 18 predicted proteins | sample NAcewD2O_March_2_FD_97180 | JGI IMG/M metagenome (GOLD analysis project Ga0137307, IMG submission 97180) | Mouse cecal microbial communities from Vienna, Austria - N-Acetylglucosamine amended D2O_March | ecosystem: Host-associated > Mammals > Digestive system > Large intestine > Cecum | place... | reverse complement strand
ATGAATGGGCAAGAAGTTTTTCCTCTTGCCCATTTTCTTATTAAAAATATTTGAGTTAACCGTGTTAGAACAAAAGACCGGTGTTTCCTTGTTCTTCAGAAGTCAAAACAAAATCATCGAGCTGTTTATCAGCGTCAGTTTTGCCTGTTTCCTTCTGCTCTTTTCCAGAAATAGTCTGTGAATTTGAGTCAGCAGATACAGTCGGTTTCTCATCGGCTCTAGTGTCGGTGTTCTCGGAAACGCCGCCCTCGCCTTCGTTGGCACCCGGAACCTCTAGCTTCTCGTCAAACTTAGAAGGAAGCAGATCGTAGTAATTCCACTTGTTCGGGAGTTGTTTTCCTTTTCTTGCCCGCTTCATCTTGAAGGTCTCAATTAAGCGAGGTCCGATCGGATAAGTTTGTTCTTTGTTTCCTCGGCCTAAGCCGCAAGCAATCACTCCCTTAGAAGAAGACGGTAAAGCAGCAGCCAAGCGGTCGCCTTCTGCCAAAGAAATAAGAGCAACACCTCGGCCGCCGTTGGGTAAACTTCTCAATTCATCGATTTCGAAATCTAAGAATCTTCCGGCTTGAGTCAAAACGGAAACTAAAGTCTGTGCGTCGGTAAACATTCTCAACGGCAGAGGCTTGACTGTTTCGTCATTGAGCGTAAAGAACGTCTTGCCGCTCTTCTGACGAGAAACCATGTCTCCAAGTTTGCACCAGAACCCATAACCGTCACTGCTAGCCAAAAGAACTTTGAAATCAGAATCTCCGCAGACATAGCTGAAGGGGGCATCTTTATCCTGGAACTGGACAAAAGCACTCACATGCACACCGTCTCCTCGGCCGTTAGGCAGCTGAGACACCGGTACGGAATAAACTCGTCCGCTGTGAGCCATCACAATCAAATTATCAACAGTACGGCATTCGAAAGACGCCTTCAGAGAATCTCCAAGTTTGAACGAGAGATTAGCAGCATCACAACCGTGGCCTGTTCGAGCTCTCAAGAAACCTTTTTCACTAATGATGACAGTGACGGGTTCATCGGCAACTTTCTTGATGAGAGTTGCAGTTTGAGCCTGTTCAATTAAGGTTCTTCTTTCATCTCCGTACTTCTTGGCATCGCTTCTGATTTCTTTGCAGACCAAAGCCCTAAGTTTGGAATCATTATTGATGACATCCAACAAGGCGGCTTCTTCAGACTTCAGCTGATCAATTTCTTTTTGAAGCTTAATTTCATCAAGATTTGCCAACTGTCTTAATTTCAATTCCAAGATGTCTTCGGCTTGAGCATCCGTCAAACCAAAGGTCTTCATCAAGGCCGCTTTAGGATCTTTTGCCTCACGAATCAGTCGAATGACCTCTTCGATATTGACGATAATCAGCATTCGGCCTTCTAAGACATGAATTCTGCCTTGGACATCGTCCAAGCGTGTCTGAGAACGTTTGAGAACGGTTCCGAGCCTGAAGGTGCACCATTCGGAAAGTATTTCAACCAATCCTTTTTGTCTTGGCTTACCGTCAATACCGATAGCAACCAAGTTGAATTTACATCCGCACTCGAGACTTGTCTTGGAGAATAAGATGTTGACGAACTCATTTCTGTCGACTGCCTTGGATTTCGGTTCAAATACGATTCTTACCGGATTATCCGTATCGGATTCATCTCTTACGGTATCTAAGATACTCAAGAGGAGAGCTTTATCCTGCTGCTGTTTAGCCGACAGTGTCTTTTTGCCCGCCGGGGCTTTCGGATTTGTCAAAGAATCGAGTTCTGCAAGAACCTTAGCTGCGCCTACCTTATAAGGCAGTTCGGTTACGACTAATTGCCATTGGCCTCGGGCAAGTTCTTCGAACTCATAGCGTGCTCGCAGAAGAAGAGAACCGTAGCCGGTGGAATAAGCACTCTTGATATCTTTTTCAGAAGAAATAATTTGGGCGCCCCCTGGGAAATCAGGCCCGGGGATAAACTGCATCAATTCATCCAAAGTAATCTTCGGATTCTTAATAACGGCTTCAGCCGCATTAGCAACTTCAACCAAGTTATGCGGAGGAATTTCCGTGGCCATACCAACGGCAATACCGCTGGCACCGTTAAGCAAAATGAACGGCAGACGAGCCGGCAAAGTAACCGGTTCTTTAAAGGCACCGTCATAGTTCGGAACAAACTTAGTTCCTCCCTCATCAATTTCTTCAAGAAGCAGCTCCGAGTACTTACTCAGTTTTGCTTCCGTATAACGCATATGAGCCGGGCTGTCGCCATCCTGCGAACCGAAGTTTCCTTCGCCGTGGACCAACGGGTAACGCATGGTGAAATCCTGGGCCATACGGACCATAGCATCGTATGCTGCCACGTCGCCGTGAGGATGAAATTTACCGAGAACGTCACCTACGATACGAGCACTCTTAACTTGCTTAGCTTCGGCTACGAGTCCCATTCTTCTCATGGCATAGAGAATTCTTCTCTGCACCGGCTTTTGTCCGTCGGAAACTTCAGGAAGAGCTCTGCCTTTAACCACGGAAATAGCGTATTCCAAGTAAGCGCGGCTGGCAAAATAAGCTACCGTTAATTTGTCGCCGCCATCGTCATCATTGGTTAAAGCTTGCTCGACAATATCCGTCGGATCATTTGTCGGGACAATAGAAACCTCTCCGAGAGTCTTATCGATTTCTTCCAAAACTTCGGGGTCAGAGGTTTCGGCTTCGAAGTCTTTGAGTTCTTCAGTGCCGTCTGCCGAGGAGATTTCCGTTTCTTTAATATCTTCCTTGAGAGACTGCACTTCTCCTGTTTTTTCTTCTTCCTTGGTCATTTCTTCTTCGATGACTGGTATCTCTTGGGCTACTTCTTCAACGGCTGTCTGAGACTCTTGAGGCTCAGTTTCAGGATGTTCAGCTTCATCTTCGAAATCGAAGAGAAAACCGCTTCCATTGTCCGGAATGTCTTCTTCCTTAACCTCAATGACATTGGCTATCAGCTCTTTATCAGCCTTCTTTTTGCTCTTTGAATTATTTTTATCTGTCGATGCCATGATTAAATATCCGGTTCAAATTGATCACCATGGCGTTCAATCCAGCGTCTACTGGATTCAGCCTCTTTTGCTGCCATCAGAATATTCATGGCAGATGTTGTGAGCTCTCTGCTGATGCCACCCAGACTCAAGGGCAACAGGCGTCTGGTTTCAGGATCCAGAGACGTTTCCTTGAGCTCTTTTTCGTTCATTTCGCCCAAACCTTTAAAGCGGGAAATTTCGATTTTGCTTTCAGGAACCTTTTCTTTCTTGAGCTTCTCTAAAGTCTTATTTAACTCTGCCTCGTCCAAGCAATAAATTCTTCTCTCTTTCTGCCTCCCAATCTTCGGAACGATAACTTTAAAGAGCGGCGAGACTGCGATATACACATGTCCTTCATCAATAAGTTTCGGAAAATGCTTATAGAAAAGAGCCGTCAGCAAAACTTCAATGTGAGATCCGTCAACGTCCGCATCGGCCATGAAGCAGATTTTGCCGTATCTCAGAGAAGACAAATTCGGAGTGTCGTCCGGACCGTGAGGATCAACTCCGATGGCCACTGAAATATCATGAATTTCTTTATTGCCGAAAAGAAGATTACGATCTACTTCCCACGTATTTAAAACCTTTCCTCTTAAAGGCAAAATCGCTTGGAACTCTTTATCGCGAGCCTTTTTAGCCGAACCGCCGGCGGAATCACCTTCCACCAGGAAAAGTTCATTTCGAGAAATGTCTTCACTCAAGCAATCAGTCAGTTTGCCGGGAAGAACTGCCACTGAAGAGCCTTTTCTCTTAGCGACTTTAGTGATGGACTTTTGACGAACCTGAGCTTGTTTAATAACCAACTCAGCTAACTTCTTGCCGTCTTCAATGTGGCTGTTAAGCCAGAATTCCATTTGAGGACGGACGAAAGCAGAAACGAGCTTTAGTGCATCACGGCTGATTAACTTTTCCTTAACCTGACCTTGGAATTGCGGATCCAAGACCTTAGCGTTCAATACAAAACTTGCACGCGTGAAAATATCGTCGCCGATGAGTTTTACACCCTTCTGAGAGAGGCCATGCTGTTCGATAAAGGACTTCAAGGCTTGAAAGATACCGTCCTTGAGACCTGCTTCATGAGTTCCGCCCTGCGGGGTTGGAATCAAGTTGACAAAGCTTTCTCTTTCTAAGCGACCTTCTTCGGTCCACACCACGACCCAGCTGGCACCTTCGCCGGCGGAGAAGTTTTCATCATCGTCTGCAGCAAATCCTTCGGCTTCGAAGGGACGAATTTCAGGGGACTGATCAAGCTGCTCTAAGAGGTATTCTCTTAAGCCGTCGTTATATTTCCAACGCTGGTGAATATCTTTTTCTTCGTTGTTGTAGACCACCTCACAGCCGGGAAGCAAAACCGCTTTACTTCTGAGTAGTCTGACCAAGGCTTCCGTGGGAATTTTTGCCGAATCAAAATATTTAGGGTTCGGCCAGCAGCGCACTCTGGTTCCGGTTTCTTTCTTTAGTCGAGGAGATTTAACGCTGACAAGACTTTGGACAACGTATCCGTTTTCGAAAACTATCGTGCTTTCGAGTCCCTCACGCCAGACAGTAACTTCCAACTTGTCGGATAAAGCATTGGTAACGGAAACACCGACACCATGCAAACCACCGGAGAATGAGTATGCTCCGCCGCTAGTCTTATTGAACTTACCGCCAGCATGCAAGCGAGTGAAGACAACTTCGACTACCGAACATTTTTCTTCCGGGTGGATACCGATAGGAATTCCTCGGCCGTCATCTTCTACCGAAACCGAACCGTCAGCGTGCTGAGTCAAAATAATCTTAGTTCCGAAACCGGCGAGCACTTCATCACTAGCGTTATCAATAACTTCCTGGATGATGTGCAGCGGATTGTCGGTTAAGGTATACATTCCCGGCCGCTGTTTTACCGGCTCAAGTCCCTTCAGAACTCTAATGGAAGACTCGGAATAATCTTGGTTTGTCTTATTAATTTCTTCTGCCATGCTTTAAAGGAAGTGGTTATGGTCAACTACTTTCGAACCTGTTATTTTACCTCGCAAATCAAATTTACAGAGGCCTAGAAATTCGGTTAGAATTGCGAGACTTGGCTCCCCATAGTTGAATGGATACAACGCGGTCCTCCTAAGACTGAAGTACAGGTTCGATTCCTGTTGGGGAGGCCATGACATGTTGACATTGCGAGCTTATAAGAGAATCAAGAAACAAGCTCTACAAAAAGCACCACTTACTCATCTGTGGATTTCTGCGCAGAATTTAACAACTCTTAGAGTTCTTTCGAGCGCGTCCCGAAATCTGACTCCAAACGAGGAAGAGACATCGATTACGCTCTTGATTGGCTCGCTTTAAGCTTTTCGTTCAAGCTCTGAGAGCTGACCGCGCATCCGGTCAAGTTCAGTACGGCAAGCAGACTCATCAACGCAAAGCTGGACCAGAGTAACCGTGTCGCTCGTCAAAGTTTATCTAATGTTTTCCTCTGAGCTTAGCCATGTTGGCCCTGTCTGTTATGCCTCTTGCTCTCATGTACTTAATAGCCCTAGCATCGGTTTCTCTGCTCTACTCAACGTAGTTCAGTCAAGCCTCTTCGGTAAAACCAGACTCAGAAAAGCTTAAGAACATCTTGAACTTACCTCTTCTGTGTCGGGCTTTTTGAACCTGTTCAGCAAAAGTAAAAGAAGGGGGGGGGCAAACAAAACCCGTACATCGTTGCTCATCTCTACGCCGCAAGTGTGGGAGACGATAGAGTAAATGAAGCGAACCCACTGGGAGAATGGGCGAAATGGCGAAGGCAAACTTTTGGGGACAGCGTTCCCATCAAGAAGATAGGCCTCAAATAACGGACAAACTTCTCATGCATCGGATGTCTTTGCTCAAAAGGAGTTTGTCCCAGGACTCGATGGAATACTCCCACCCATTTGAGAGATGATGCCGTTGGGTTTTAACCTCTCTTTTACCCGTCGTTTAAGTCTACTTTTTCCAACAGATTCCGACTGACATCAATCAGTATGTCGAGGTAGAGATGCCCGCTTTCATGCACTGTTCAGCAATGAACCAACGGACAATCGTTTAGGTATCCGGGAACCAATCACCCAGGTTGCTTTGTGATAGACTTTTCTTGCCGTCGTTTGACCTGGGAGCCCTCTGTCTGTCATTCGCATCAAGGTCCAACGTCCTGGTGCGTCCGATGGCTTTCTTCGCAGGTTTGGAGGAGAATCGATCCACCTCCGAGGTAACGCCATCATGGTGGACTGTCTGACTGGTACCTGCGTTTTCTCCTTTCTTCCCCAGATTTATCCCGCGGTGCTTTGTGATAAAGTGTAGCCAGAATCCAGTTTAGAAGGAAACGCCTTCTTGTAATCGGCAGGGGGGCTCACAAGAATCTCTGCTGTCTGGTTCTTTAGCTTTTCTTCGCCGGTTCTAAAGAGAATCTATCCACTTCAGAGCTAACGCCATCGTGCTGGACTGTCTGACTGGTACCTGCGTTTTCTCCTTCCTTTCCCCGATTTATTCCCATGTTGCTTTTTGATAAACTCTGCCCTAGCCCGTTTGACGGTAGATAACCTCCCGTCTTAATTCGCTCATAGGCCTGTCTAACTTGACCGTTCGGGCTTTCATCGCGAGTTCGGAGAAGAATCGATCCGACTCCGAGGTAACGCCATCATGGTGGACTATCTGAATGGTACCTACCATTTTCAGATCTCCTTTCCCAACTTTACTTGTTTGTGACAGTCTATTCTGTGGTGATATCATGTCAGCATAGGGCGGGGAGTCGATCACTTTTTGGTTGATCATCATAGCCGTATACCGTCCCTGTGGACGAGCTCGTTAAAGTAGAGAGAGGGAGGTTCCTCACGGCGGCATATTCTCCGTTCTTTTTATTTTCACTGTCTCCTCGTTAGGAAGAGAATAGGGTTTTCCCATTATGCTCATCCCCCGTCACCAGGACGGATGAACACGAGGAGATTTTCTTCTTTGCTTCCTGCACCCCCCCCCTGTTTTTTTTAAATATTACTTAGGTAAGTAGAAATTGTTAGCGGCTGATGTTGATAAGGTGTTGTCGCAGCGCTTCATGTGATGGCTTGGGAAGAGAGTTATCCTGCTTTCATGCTTCGTACTGCCTCTTTCACTCGCTCAATGCCAGTTGTAAACAAAGCGAGCTGTACAGTCAGCCTGCGACATATAAGTTGTCTATACGTTGTTTAGAGTATGGACAACTCTTGCTCTTAATTAGAGTTAACATTAAAATTTTCCTAAAAGGATGGGACGACCCGTCCTTAGCCTCTGTCTTGAAAAACAGGGGTTTTTGCTTTGGGGAACTCTTTAAATCGAGAAATTTTCTTTGAAGCTTTGAGATTTGTTATTAGGAGAATAACAGCCTGATAGGAAAATCAACTTCTTGGGACTTCTTGGGAAGAATACGTTCGGCAAACTCTAAATGTCAAACATTAGTCTTGCTAAATATTTAAAAGCTATTAATTTCTATCTATTTCTGCTAACTTCCGCTATTTCACAGCTATTTATGACTTACGCTCAAAATTGACGGAATTTTGTCACCGAAATGTAAAAAATGATATTATTTGCCAACTAGAGATTTCCCTGATATCCCTTAAATGCGTCGTTCATTATTAGTCATTTTGCTTGTTGCCTTTATGCAATCGGCTTTTACTGCCGAGAGAACTGTCGTTACAGCCGGCTCTTTTGCCCAAGAGAAACTTCCCCTAAGTTTCCCAGTGGCCAGAACCTGGTTATATGAGAGAAGTGACAAGCTTAAAGCAAGATCAGCCGCGGTACGAAGCAAAGAAGAAGCTCGAGAATCTATCAAAACACTAGGCGGTCCGACCGTCAGTGTCCAGGCCGTTCAAATCGCCGGCCAAAAGAAGATTGATATTCATAAAGATATTTCTTTGCCTATGCTCGGCTCCATTCCTATTGGCCTGGACGAAAAGTATTCTTTAAACGGTCCTCGTGCCGCAGCAACGGCAACTTGGCCGATTTATACAGGCGGCAAAATAACTGCGGCACAAGAAGCAAGCAAATATGCGATTGATGAAGCTATAGCTAATAAACATCTGACTTCCGAAGAACTTGATGCACAATTAGCGGGTTACTATTTCGGACTCCAACTAGCGGTTTCTGTAGAAAAACTGCAGAAAGCCATGCTTGACCAGCAAAACAAAGAACTTCAAAAAGCTATGAAATTCGAAAAGCAAGGCATGATCAGCAAAGTTGAAAGAATGTCAGTTCAAGTCTCTCGAGACAACACACACCGAGAATACCTAAAAGCAAAGGATAATGTCAAAGTCGCCACGCTTCAGCTCTCACGACTTTTAAGAGAAGAACAGTTCGGTAAATTGACCACACCCCTCTTCGTTCTCAAAGGACCGATGAAACCTCTCAAGTACTGGGTTGACACTGCTCTGGCTTCCAACCCTCAGCTGGCCGTTATCCAAGCTCAGGCAAATCAAGCTAACGAAGGAATTAAGGCCGCCAAGAGTGCCTGGGCTCCACAAGTTTTTGCTTTCGGTCAATATAACTTTATTAAGCATTACCAGACATTAGTGGAACCGAATTGGATTGCCGGAGTTGGAGTCAATTTCACACTTTGGGATGCCAAAGACAGAAGAGCCTCGGTCAGAAGCGCAGAAGCCACTTTAGAACAAGCCGAAGCAGGTAAAGCCGAAGCAGTCAATGCCGTCAGAACAGCCATTGAAGTTGCTTGGCTGAAGACTCAAAATGCGATTGATCAATACAAGCTCAGTGCTTCCACCGTTACATTGGCTAGAGAAAATCTGCAGTTAAAAAATAAAGGTTTTGATGAAGGCCTAAATACAGCTCTTGATGTGACGGAGGCCCGCTCTCAGCTTCTTAAAGCCGAGGTAGGACGCCGTCTCGCAGCCTTTGAATTTGTCTCAAATTATGCAATGCTTCATGCAATCGCTGGAAAAATGGCAGACTTTATGAATGCGGTAAACGACAAGAACGTTATAGTTGAGCAATAACATGACAGAACAAAACAAGAATAATGCTTCTGCAGAAAATCCTCCCAGCAACTTTCAGCAGGAGATAGAAACCGATGAAAAGAAATCTTTACGTTTCGGAACCATTCTTCTCCTTGTACTATTAATTGCCTTAGTTACTTTTATTGTTTGGGGCATTTATCAGGCGGCTTTCCCGCCCAAACCTCCGCTCCAGGGTCAGATGGAATCACGCACGGTCAGCGTCTCCTCCAAGGTTCCAGGCAGAGTACAGAAAATTCTTATTCAGGAAGGGGACTTTGTCACTGCCGGACAGCCCGTGGTTGAAATGCATCTTCCCGAGTTAGAAGCAAAACTTGCTCAAGTAGAAGCCCAAGAGCGGGCAGCAAAACAAAAGCAAAGTCTTGTTGATGAAGGTGCAAGACCGCAAGAAAAAGAAGCCGCTAAGGCACAATGGCAAAGAGCCGTTGCTGCCGAAGAGTTAGCCCGCAAGACTTACAACCGCATCGCCGCTTTGTATAAGGACGGCTTAGTATCGGCTCAGAGATATGATGAAGTTAAAACCAATTGGACGGCTGCAACTCAACAAGCATTAGCTGCTAAACAGCAATATGAAATTGCTGAAATCGGCGCCCGTCAGCAAGAAAAGAATGCCGTCGCCGATTTAACTTCTGAAGCGGCAGCCGGCGTTGAACAAGTAAAATCTTTGACTGAGAGCAAGACACTTTACTCTCCGATTGACGCCCAAGTTGAGAAGATTATCTTTACTGACGGAGAATTAGCCGCTGCCGGCTATCCAATCGTTACTTTAGTTAATCTCAATGACCAGTATGCCACATTCAATATCCGTGAAGCGCAGATGCCGGGAATCGAAATCGGCAGAATTCTTCAGGCTACCGTCCCTGCTCTCGGCGATAAAAAGATTGCCTATAAGATCTACTACATCAGTCCGCGAGCCAACTATGCCACTTGGAGAAGTACACGCCAAGACTCCGGTTACGATATGAGAACGTTTGAGGTACGTGCCCGTCCCATGACAAAAGTGGACGGCCTTCGTCCCGGCATGAGTGTTTTAGTTCAAAAGTAGTCGCTTATGCGCTCTCCTATTGCCTGGCTTAACGCCGTAACCCGCACCACTTTTCGAGAAATTAAGTGTCTTGTTAAAAATCCCGGAGAAGTCTTGGTGACTTTTGTTTTCCCATTGGTATGGATGCTTGTGGTCTGGGGACTTTTGGGGAAAGGCGTAATCGAACAGGTCCCGGTTGCCATGGTTGATAACGACAACACAAGCGTATCACGCCAAGTTGCCTTGGAATTATCCTCTATCCGCGCCATCAAACCTGTAGTCATCAACACCCAAGCTGAGGCCCTCGAAGAACTGAAAAAAGGAACGGTTTATGGCATCATCTCTATTCCGTTCGGCTATATGAAAGATACTCTTTCCGGCCGAGGATCCTCAATCTCCGTCTATTTGGACGAAAATCGATATGCCGTAGCCGGAGGTATTCAAGGTGATATTTCGGGCCTGATGTCGGCTCTTAAGCTTCAGCAAACTGCAAAGTCTTCGTTAGCCACTGGAATCGGACCTGCCGGTGCGAGACGTTTAGTTGAAGTCGTTCATTCCGACTTCTATGCTCTCGGCAACATGGGAATGAACTTCAACGCCTTCTTGGGGAGCAACTTAATTCCAGGTGTTTTGTTTCTCGGCTCCATGTTTTGCTTTGTGACGGCCATTATCCGAGAAGATTACCGAAACAGCATCAAAGACTGGTTGGATAATGCAGACAACAGCATGACAGCAGCTTTAGTAGGAAAACTTGCTCCTCATTACTTCATTTATTCTCTCATTATTCTTTGGTATCTGGCTTTGTTTGCCGGCCAAGGAGGGTGGGCTCCAAGCGGTTCTTTATTTGTATGGTTTGCTTCGGCTTTAATGTGCTTGGCTGCTTTCTTAGGCGCTGCCATTCTTATCTGTGCCATTGCTCCGACCTGGCGATTTGCATTGGTCGTTGCCTCCGGTTATGCAGCCCCTGCTCTTCCGTTTACAGGATTTTCCATTCCGACGGACTCGATGAGCCCTGTTGTCCAATTCTTTGCCGAACTTCTTCCGCTTACTTGGTTTATTAGAGGGCAATCTCAGCAATGGGTAATGGGAGCTAATGTCCTTGACATGGGTGAAATTTTTAGCTCCCTAGGATTACTCATCATTATTCCATTGATTTTCGGCATCCCTTTGCTGAAAAGAAAATATTTTCGTAAAGAAAAAAATCTCAAAGCTGATCCAGTCAGTCTTCTTTCGATATTTAACAAGAAGAGGTCCTCATGAAATCTTGCGGATGGACCCACTGTTTTTTAGAGACCGTTAAGGAGTGTCTGACCAACCTCTCCTGCTTTTCGTTCTTCTTAGTCGCGATTTTCTTTTATTCTTTTTACTATGCTTGGCCGTACACGGCTCAGCTTCCGGATCATATCTCTACAGTGGTAGTGGATTTGGACAACACTCCGATTTCGAGAGAACTTATCCGAGGTTTACAAGCCGTTTCTCAAATAGATGTTAAAGGCGTCAGCAACAATCCAGATACGGCTATTCGAGATTTAAAAAACGGAAAATTTACGACTCTCATCACCATTCCGAACGGCTTTATGAAAGACGCCATTACCGGCGTCCCTACGGCCCTGGAATTAGTTTCTAACGGAGCTTTTATTGTAAAGGCTCGCTCCTCTATAGCAGGCGCAGCAGGTCCTTTGCAGGAGATAGCTTCTACCGCGATTGCCGCCCAATTGATTAAACAGGGAGTACCCATCAGCACGATTGCAGCAAGTGCAAATAAACCGCCTGCCGTGATATTTCAGCCAATGTACAACACGGTCTCGGGATACTTGAACTTTGCAGTACCAATCGTATTCTGCATTATTTTCCAAACGGTAACTTTAGCCGGGGTAGGAACACTCATTAATGAATGGTTCTGCGCCAAGCAGATGCCCTTCCCTTTAGTCCGTGCCATCCAGAGTCTTCCTTATTTGTTTGCCCTTTATCTACCGTTTTTCTGTATTCTGCTTTTCTGGACGCTGTTTATTGAAGGTGCTTCCTTTGCGTGGCATGGCATTAATTCGTTCCAGAATATTCCGGCGACATTGGCAACCTGCGTCTTTTTATCCATGGCGGTATGTGCTTTAGCTTTAGTAATTGCTTTTGCCTTTAAACGGGCGAACTATGCCGTACAAACCGTTGTTCTCACATCTCTGCCTTGCGTATTCATCACCGGCGATTTGTTCCCTCTGCAGAATATTCCTGATTACATGAACATAATCGCCTTCTTTATTCCGTCTACGCCGGCAGTGCATGCCATGCTAAGAGCTTCACAGGCCGGTGCCTCAATAGGTCAAATCATGCCGCACTTGCTTCATTTACTTGGCTTGACGGTATTTTATTTGACTATTGCTTATTTGATAGCCAGAACCTACCGCAACGACTACGAAGTCATCAGCAGCCCGTACTCTTTGAAGACGGTCAAAGGACAGACTATTCTTTCAAGCAAATAATTTAACTTACGGAGCCGAAATAATTAGGCAAAGACAAGCTCGGAAACAAACTCTCCTAACTTGAATTCTTTGTCCTCAATTATTTTTTGGGTACAGCGAAGCGCCTCGCTGAAAGCAAACATCGCCACGGAGAGAGAAGTAGGAAAAAGTTCAGGAATTGAGGACCTTTCTCTGGCATTTATCTGCCTTTTTTGTATAAGGGCTTATTTTTCATATAGTTTATTTTTTAGTTAATAGGTAAAGGAAACGGGGGTCGGTATTAAGGGAAATACGTTTGCTTTTGGGATTTTAGTATAATTTTTGTTAGCTAGTTAGAGGAGAAAAAGAACTGTTAAGCCAAGGCGATTTTGAGAGTCAGAAAACAACACGATTTTGAGAGAGCCAATTTTTAAGTGAAAGTCTTGCAAATTCTGTGGCTTTTAATTGCAATGAAAGGGGGTATTAACTCAGGTAAGCGTAGCGAACCTGAGTTAATACCCCCTTTCATCGCAATGCGCTTAGTGCTTATCCTTTTCGCTGTCTTCCTTTATTATCTCTTCAGCAGCCTCGATCACTAGTTCTCTCATGTTTAGTACTTCTCTTACTTTGGCAGCTCGCTTATTAAGCCACAGTTGTCTTCGTTGATTTTCTTTCGCCATGATTTCGTCGACACGAGCATCAATGGTTTTAGCCGTTTCTGTGTATTCTTCAAATTTAGGACAACCTACCTTAGGAATAATTTTTATGGGTATTACTCTCAATCCCCATAGCATCTCGATCTTTCCATCCGGGTACTCTACGATAGAAACCTCCTTTCCAATCAAGCCATGACGGTTCTCAACCCCAAGAGCCTGAATGATTTGATTTTTGAAACTACAACTAAGATTTTTAGATAAATGTCGTTCGTGCCAGGTAGCACAGATCCTCTTTAACTCCTCTTCTGTTGCCAAGAGCGGTACATGAGCATCTTCTTGGTAAAAAGGCTTAATTGCAAACTCTTCGTTGTACTCGTTGACAAACTCCTCTATGTGCAAATTAGCGGTGTTAATATCCTTTATGCCTCGGAGCTTGAACTCTTTAGGCCAACGTCCTTGCAAAGTTTGATTTAGGCGTTCAATCCTTCCTTTTGCTTCGGGAGTTTTTGCATAGATGTACTCAATTCCAAGCATATTGCAGATGCGTTGGTACTGAGTTCCGTCTTGGTCTTCAGAGGTTAGTGGCCCCGAGGTCGTCGGTTTAAAAATGCTGTGTCTATCGCTATAGAAAGCCGCTGGTATGCCGTATTTAAAGACATGCCCCATAATGAGCTCTCGATAGGCCTCTCCTACTTCTGTAGGCCGCAGGCACGCCGCAGTAATGGTTCCTGTTGCATCATCAATAAAGGCGTGAACGACACAAAAAGGCTCATCCTCTCCGAACCAACGATGTCGGGATCCATCAATTTGGATCAATTCTCCGAACCGGCTGCGACGTCGACGTAATGGATGGCCTTTACTCTCTGCTTTCTTTTCTCTGGGATAAAGTTCAAGAAGACGTTGCCGGATAAATTCTTCGGATACTTCAATTTGTTCGCAATTCTTCAGGTATTTCCTTGCCAAAGCAGCTTGGAAGCCAGCGTACTTGGTTTGGAGCAAGTTGTCTATTCTTTCTCTTAGGTCCTTGTCCAGTTTGTTTACAGGTGAACGCCCCCGATTACCATGTTCTAAGCCTTCGGCTCCTTGTAATGAAAACTTGTTTAACTTCCTGAAAAAGGTTGACTCAGGCATTTTTAACTGAGTCAGTGCTTGCTTACAGGTGATCAGCCCGGCTCGGTACTCAGTAAATACAGCAACCAGTTCATTAATCGAGGGATGCTTAACGTTCTTTTTTGACCATTTAAAACCTCTAAAAAGCACAAGAATAAGTCAATAAAGACCGCCTAACTCCCATTTTCGCTTTGGTAAAACTCCCAATTTCGCCCTGGAATAAGCTCTCAGAATCGCCTAGGAAACTACTCTCAAAATCCCGTAGGAAGTTACTCTCAATTTCCCTTTTGCTTAACATAGAGGAGAAAAAGAACCGCTGAAGTAACGCCCTTCGGTCTAATTCTGTTCCAGTAGGATGATTTGTGAGTAAAGATATGACTATGCATTCTAAGACAAGCGCGAGCTTTCCGTCTGTAAGAAAGCCGAGTGTCTGCATTCGTCCGCTCCGTAAAGCCGTCTTTGGAACAAAACCTACTGGACTACAAAAAACTAAAACTCACGCCGTGCGCAAACATACCCCTAATAAAGAAACTAGGAAAACAATCGAAAAAGCTCTTCGAAGTGAAGATGTCTATGGTCCTTTTTCAACTGTAAAAGAACTGATGGCTTTTTTAGATGCTTAAATCCTCATGCCCCCTCAGGCCCTCCCAGAAATACATCTTAGAGCACCTGACCATTCTTCTCTGATGTTATCCTCGGCTCAACTACAGGAACTTCAAAAATGGTTAGAGACGGCCTCTTTTTAGTAAGAATATACGGTGAAAAACATAATGACCACTGGGCCTTAGTGTCTTTGGATTTTGGCGTTGCCGCACAAGGCAAAACTGTAGAAGAGGCCCTTTCACGGCTTGATGAGCAGATTAAAGAATATATTTATGACGCTACTGTGGGAGAAGATAAAGAGTTTGAAAAAGAGCTTCTGTCTCGTAAAGCTCCCTTAGAATTTTTTGTTAAATACTACTGGTTTAATATCAAGAAAACAGTTACAAGCCACCTTAAAAACAAAATCGCCTGTGTTCAACCTTTTCAGCTGGCGGCATAAGCTCTGTCTTTCCTCCCCTAAGCTGCAGAGATGTCGTAAGGATTCTAACCAACCTAGAGTTCAGTCCGAAGAAAAAGAACCTCTACGTCTCATGAGAAATGGTCTAAGACCGTTAACGGGCAGCGGTATGTTGTCACGGTAGCCCAACACGAAGAACCTTTCGATGCGTTTCTAGTTTCTTCAATGTCAAAGCAGGCCGGAGTATCTAAAAAAGATTTTTACAATGCTAGAGGCTGATTAGGCACCCTGAGGGATGCCGAAGGTAAAGACAAGCCACACTGAAATCTTTCTACTCGAGAATACTTTATTTTTTCAACGATGCGTACAAGTCGAAATCATCCGAATCCTCGACAACGACTTCAACCATGTCTCCTGGTTTAACTTCCGGCTTTCCTTCAATGTAAGTAACGCCGTCAATTTCCGGGGCTTGGAACTCAGAACGAGCGATAGCCACATGGTTTTCCTCATCGTATTCATCTACGAGGACTTTAAGTGTCTGACCAACGTGTTTCTTCTGAACTTCTCTAGAAATATCAGCTTGAAGCGCCATCAATCTTTCGCGTCTTTCTTCTCTAACTTCTTGCGGCAAAGCACCGGGCAACTCATTAGCGGCTGCTCCTTCAATCGGTGAATAGGCAAAAGCCCCCACACAATCCAACTTGGCTTCTTTTAAGAAATCGAGGAGATACTCGAACTCTTCTTCCGTTTCTCCAGGAAAGCCGGTAATGAAGGTAGAACGAATGGCTATTTCAGGACAAATCTTTCTCCATACTTCAATTCTTTCCAAGTTCTTTTCGCTGCCCGGTCTCTTCATCGCTTTCAGTATGCGAGGATGGGCATGCTGGAACGGAACATCCAGATAAGGAAGAATTTTCTTTTCCGACATCAAGCCAACCCATTCATCTGCGGAAGGATACGGATAAACATAATGCGGCCTTACCCAAACTCCAAGCTTGGCAAGCTCTTCGAAAAGCACATTAATTTTGGTTTTAACGGCTCTTCCGCCGATAAAGTCCAACTTATATTTGACATCAACCCCGTAGGCAGCCGTATCCTGAGCAATCACAATTAACTCTTTAACGCCGTCTTTAACCAAATTCTCGGCCTCACGAAGAATAGAGCCGATTGGTCTGGAGACTAATTTTCCGCGAAGAGACGGGATGATGCAGAAAGAGCAATGGTGATTGCAGCCTTCCGATATTTTCAAATACGCATAATGCTTCGGCGTTAAAAGAATTCCGCCGCCGGGAACTAAACTGTCAAACGCTTCATGCGGGGGAGGAAGGTTTTCATGAACCATAGCCAACACTTTGTCGGTTTCTTCCGGGCCCGTTACTCCCAACAATTTAGGGAACCTAAGCGCAACAAAGTTGCCTTCTTCGGTTTTCTTACTGCCTAAGCAGCCCGTGACGATAACTTTACCGTTTTCCGCCAAAGCCTCTTGAATAGCTTCCAGGGACTCTTGAACCGCAGAATCAATAAAGCCGCAAGTATTGACGATTACCAAATCAGAATCTTGATAAGTGGAACCAATAGCGTAGCCTTCAGCGCGGAGGACCGTGACAATTCTTTGGCTGTCTACCAAGTTCTTAGGGCAACCTAAAGAGACAAAACCAATGCGAGGAATTCTTTTTCTTATCATTTACAAGTTACTTTACCAATGGTTTGTTAAGGGTCTTAGCGACGTCTTCATAACCTCCTAAGTTCTTAACATTTTTGTATCCATTCTTCTCGAGGATGCTCTTAACAGCTTCAGCACGCCTGCCGGATCGACAGTAAACCAAGACGGTGTCGTCCGGCTTGATATTGAAACTCTTAAACTTCTGTAAAAAATCAGGAGAGTGGTAGTCATCGACGAGAGCACCTTCAATTTTTCCTGTCTGATTAACTTCAGGCAAAGATCTGACATCCAAAACATATTCTCCGGCCTGTGCGCTCATACAAATTCCAAGTGTAAATAAGACAATTGATAATTTCTTAATCATAGCTAGTCCTGCTTTGTGCAACGTATTGCTCAACTAACGTGAGCACTTGTTTAAATTCATTCTGGGTCGTAAACAGAAAGAGCTTTCCCTTCAGTCCAGCCTGTACGACAATCTTATTGAGATTAGGATTTGCTCGGACGGAAACAATATCCTTCCACTTGAATTCTCTGCTTCGAGAGGAGTGTTTGTTCATATAAAAGTTATGACGAACTCCGAACAAAGATAAAAAAAGGCTCAATACCAACTCTATCTCAGTATAGAGGGGGCACGTTGATTGTCTGAATTCAGAGTAAACACCGAATTTATCAATGCGATAAAAGATTTGACGGTGCGGCTTAAGGATCAAAATAATGGAGCAGATAAGAAATGCCAAAAAAGGCAAAATCACAAGAACCCAAGGACTGTCTAACATTAGGTCAGGATCGACTGCATATAAAAAGGCCACAGCACCGGCAAACGCTGCACTACCCAAAGCCCAGTCAATAAATTTCAGCTGCTTAAAAGCAGGCTGAACGTAATACCATTGAAATTCTTGAAAATCTTCCTGATTTGCGGCCTTATTGTTTGTAGATGACTGCGCCATGTCTTCCCGTTACTTTATCTCGCCTATAACTATAAAATCTAGCAGGATCACTGTAAGTGCTTAATCCCGAATCATAGACTTCGTTCACGCCTGCAAGTTTAAGGGTTTCGGAGGCCAAACCCGAGAAATTTAAAAGAAAACCTTTTGGATCTGAAATAAAGTATTTATCCGCAAAGGGAGCCAATTCGCTTCTAAAAAAGATATCTTTGACATCTTGCTGCACCACAAAATTCTCGACATCTAGACACGGGCCAATCCAAGCCATTATTTCGACCGCGGAAGAACTTAACCTTTCTCTCATTTTTCTGACGGATTCTTGAATCACGCCTGCGGCCAATCCTTTCCAACCGGCGTGGCAGGCACAAACGATTTCTCCGTCTTTTGAACATAAAAGAATCGGCAAGCAATCCGCGGTCATCACTACACATCCGACATTGGATTTAGTTGTAAAGCTTGCATCTGCATCTTCGGCATCAGAGATAATTTCATCAGCTTCCAACACTCTTGAGGAGTGAACTTGATTCAGGAACCTCAGATCTTTGCATCCCAGACTTTCTACGATTTCACGATTTTTTCTGACACAGTAAGGGCTGTCGCCGACATGTTTTCCTAAATTCAAACCGTTAAATCCGTCAACACCGCCATAAGCACCGGCAGAGACTCCACCGTTTCTGGAAGTAAAGAAAGCCTTAACGTTCTTCGGAGCGGGCCAATTCGGTTCGATCAGTTCAATCGAGGGTTTTTGAAAATTACTCATAGAGCTTTAATCCTTTCTCTTCTCTATTTTCCAGACGGAATAATCAGTTGAATCTTCTTCGTCTCCGAAATCAAAATCATCCCAGGAGGAAATACGTCCTACGGCTTCTTCGTTCGGTGCGAAGTCATCGGCTTCGGAATCCAAGACAACAACCGGATCGCCGAAAACTTCCGTCGGTCTATCCCAAGGACCAAATCCTAATTCATCCATAACATCGGTAAAGTCCTGTGGCGGCTCAGCAAACCATTCCATCACCTCTCCGGTTAGCGGATGAACAAGGCCTAATCTGCTGGCGTGCAATGCTTGGCGATTAAACTGCGAAACCTTAGTTCCATCATCTTTCGGAACCGGAAGTCTATTGCGATACAAAGGATCTCCGATCAACGGGAACCCGATGGATTCCATATGAACTCTGATTTGGTGCGTTCTGCCGGTCTGCAGGCGGCAGGCAACCCAAGAGTAAGGCTTACCGTTGACTTCAGTGAACTGAACGAGTTTTTCTCGGGTAAGAGCGTTCTTGGCCCGTGCAGACTTACCGACAATAAACTTAATCGGGTTTCGCGGGTCTCGTTCGATTGAAGCATCAATAATTTTATCGACTGGGGCCCGGCCTCGTGTCAAAGCCCAATATTCTCTTTTTACGGTTCTTTCTTGAAGCTGTTTAACTAAGCTCAGCTGAGCTTGCTCAGTTTTAGCAACCACCATCAAACCGGAAGTTTCTCTGTCCAAACGATGGACTACACCGGCTCTCGGCAGTTTAGAGAAAGATTCGTTATAGGCGAGCAAGCCGTTAACCAGCGTATCATTCCAATGGCCCGTTGCCGGGTGAACAACTAAACCTGCCGGCTTATTGATGACGAGGATGGAATCGTCCTCGTAGACAATGTCTAAATCCATCGGAGTCGGTGTAAACGGACAGTCCTCCGGACGGCTTTTAACCGTAACATCTACCTGCTGGCCTAAAAGCAGTTTTTGTTTCGGCTTGGAAACACTTTCACCGTCAACTAAAACGTCCCCTTCTTCGATGACGGTTTTAAGCCGTGAGCGGGAAAAATCCGGATAGCGGGAACTCAAAACCTTATCAATACGTTCTCCGTCTTCTTCTATAGAGACGACAAAAGAGAATTTTTTGTCGGTTTCTTGTTCGAGCTCCTCGACATCCTCCTCGTACTGGCTATAATCCAAGGAACTAAAATTATTATGTGGTTCTGACATATGTCATCCTTAAAATCAACTTTTAAGCGCACTCTCTTAACGATTGCGATGGGTTCCGTTATTCTAACCACTGCGTCATGCAGTTGGCTTAATTCCATTGAGGATCCGACTGAAGGCTGGTCTGCGGACAAGTTATATGTTGAAGGCAGAGACAATCTGAATGAAGGGAACTGGGAAACGGCCCGCGACTACTACCAAAAATTGGAAGCCCGCTACCCGTTCGGCAAGTATGCCCAGCAAGCTCAGATTGAGACTGCTTACTCTTATTTCCGTGAAAGAGAAATGTCTCAGGCCATTATTGCCTGCGATCGTTTCCTCAGACAGTATCCTGATCATCCGCTCTCCCCTTACGCAATGTATATCAAGGGCGTTGCCACATTGGACGAAGATGACGGATGGATGAATTGGCTGACAAAACAAGATCTCTCTAAAAGAGATGCTCAAGCTGCCAGAGATGCGTTCGATATCTTCAAAGAATTGGTTGAACGTTTCCCGCATAGCCGTTATGCCAATGATGCCAGAGAACGCATGTATGAATTGATCCATGCGCAGGCACAGTATGAAATCAATACTGCTATGTATTACTACAAGCGAGATGCATATATTGCGGCCATCAACCGCTGTCAAACCGTCCTAAACGACTTCCAGAGCACCGACCAAGCTGAAGAAGCATTACAAATTATGAAAGACAGTTACAAAGCACTCGGAATGGAAGATAAAGTCAAAGACATTGAGCGTATTATTGAAGCCAATCAAAATCGTCCCTCCAAGAAGACTGTGCAGCACATTATTCAAGCACCGCAAGTGGAGGCCCCGCAATAATTTCTTTTAGGATTGTTGATGAAGGTTAACGTCAAGGCCCTTATTTCTATTCCCTTTATCATTTCGGCAGCTGTCGCCATGACCGGCTGCCGAACAGTCCCGCAGAATTCTCAGGACATGACGTGCGAGGATCTCAATTATCTTGCCGATGAAGCTGTAGAAACCAAAGGTGTGCCGTTTTTTCTTTCACAGCTCCAATATCCCGGAGACTGGCGTACTTGTTCCGAAACACCTGAGTTCATTGATTGGATTAAAAACGAGAGCCGCAGACGCATTCATCATGCCGGCAAAGACTGGGGAGAATTAGTTATGCTCCGCTATTTTGCCAAAGATACTCATCAGGAAGAATACAAAGTGCGAGCCGTCCTTGGAGAATGTCTGAAGCCAAAGCCGACCAAAGAAATCACTCTGCATTTCATCGAACTGCATCCTGACGCCAACGATAAACCTTTTACGGTTGAAGCCAATTTAACAGGCCAAAGACCTCAGGATAAAGCCGCCCGTATTCTTTGCGGCTACGAAACTTATCCAGCCAAATCCAAGACAGATGACATGGCTGCACGTTGGAAAAGCTGTCAAATCAAAGGAAAACCAGAGTAAAGCCTAAAACTTAACTTCACCGATTTTGTCCTGTTTCTCCAGACTCATTTCTTCGAGAAATGCAAGCGCGTTTTCGAGTCTTGCGGTACGGGCAAAATCAGGAAGACTATTCCAAATCATTGCGCCATAACTCTTAGTCAGAAGACGCTTATCGCAAATAATGAGCATACCTCGGTCGTTCCGATCGCGAATAAGACGCCCCGCACCCTGCTTTAACAGAGTAATCGCTTCAGGGAGGAAAAGTTCCCGGAAATGATTCTTATTCTGACTCTTAAGCCAATTAGTCTTTCCCTTAATGACCGGATCATCCGGCGGCGGGAACGGGATCTTATCAATGATGACCATAGAAAGTGCTTCGCCTTTAATGTCCACCCCTTCCCAGAAACTCATAGACCCAACCAAAATCGCATTTCCGTGCTCTTTGAACTGGCGGATCAGTTCGTTCTTCGGTGCATCGTTTTGCACCAGAGCCTGAACTTTTAAGGAATCCGAGATCTTCTGCACTGCCCGAAGCGTTGTACAAAGAACAAAAGCTCGGCCTCGGTTTTTCTGAAGCAGAGGCCAAATCTTTTCCGCTACCTCATCGGAAAAATATGGTGCATTCGGCTCGGGAATATCCGTGGGGACGTAAAGCATGCCTTGAGAAGCGTAGTGGAAAGGACTTTCCCAGCTGTGTGTTTCCGCATCTTCTAAGCCCATGTCGTCCGTGAAGTGATGAAAATCGTTTTCAACGGACAATGTGGCAGAAGTCAAAATCCATGGCCTGTCCATCTCCTGTCGGTACTGTCTGAACTTATCGGCATAAGAGAGTTTGGTATCTGAGAAAGTCACATTCTTGGGCGTCAGATTGAACCATTTGATAGAGAACTCATCGGGCTTTCTATCTTTCTCAACAGTCTCTTTGAGGGCTTTTTCCCAATAATTAAGCTTCTCGAGAATCTCCTCTCCGGTTTTTACGGCTAAGGTAATTTCTTCGTTGTCCTGAGCGAATTTTTTCAGCGCCTCAATAAATCCTTGAAGCCCTAAAGCTAATTTTTGGATAGGCTCGGCCATTAAAAAAGCATCGGTAAATTCATCCAAAGACTTCTTTGATTCTTCTTCCGCACCAAGTATGGTCGCTTTTAAGCGAACATCGTTGCAGCGATTAAAGATTTTTGTCTGATAGTCTTTCCACTCATCTCCCTTCGGCACCAAACGAGCTGCCGTAACATAGGCGTCTTGGGCGAAGTTCTTAACTTCAGACATTGAGATGCTTTCTGAGAAGAAACTTGTTGCGATGCTAGGTAATTGGTGAGCCTCGTCAAAAATAACCATATCGAAATCAGGAAGAAAGTCCACGAAGTCTTGATCATTGAGCTCCATGTCAGCTAGAAACAAATGATGATTGATGATGAGAACATCTGCTTCGCGAGCTTTTTCTCTGGCCTTCATCACAAAACAGTTTTCGTAGTCCGGACAGTTTTTGCCGATACAGTTTTCGGAGGTACTAGTAACCGCGCGCCAAATTCCCGAGCTTTCCGGGACCGTTGTAATGTCGCTTCTTTCT
>Ga0137307_101316_pt1 | contig 22804 bp, 19 predicted proteins | sample NAcewD2O_March_2_FD_97180 | JGI IMG/M metagenome (GOLD analysis project Ga0137307, IMG submission 97180) | Mouse cecal microbial communities from Vienna, Austria - N-Acetylglucosamine amended D2O_March | ecosystem: Host-associated > Mammals > Digestive system > Large intestine > Cecum | place... | reverse complement strand
CCTTTTTTAAACATCTGGACAAAGATCCACTGAGTCCATTTGTAGAACTCCGGATCCGTAGTGTTCACTTCCATGTCCCAGTCATAGATGGAGGCGATCTGATTGATCTGTCTCTTGATATTTTTTACATTCTCTGCCGTGGAGATGGCCGGATGGATGCCCATCTTGATGGCATAGTTCTCTGCCGGAAGGCCGAAGGCGTCCCAGCCCATAGGGTGGATCACATAATGTCCTTTTAAGATCTGATAGCGGCTCCACACATCGGAGATCACATATCCTCTCCAGTGTCCTACGTGAAGTCCGCTGCCGGACGGATAGGGAAACATATCCAGGCAGTAATATTTTTCTTTCTTCCCATCATTCACATTAATGGGATGTTCTTCCCAGTTTTTACGCCATTTCTGTTCGATGGCTCTGTGGTTGTACGGTATCGACATAGTCATTTCCTCCTAAAAAACATTACAGTTTGCAAAGATATGAAAAGCCGCTTTTGCAAACTGTAATGAAATCTTATGCATTCTCTATAAAATTTTATCACATGACCAATATTTGTCAAGAAAACTTATTGAAAAATAGAGCTTTTTGATAGGGTAAGAATCTGGTCTATGGGGGATACACTGGTTCCTTTCCCGTCTGTTCCCTCAAAATATTTCTCACTGGCGGACTCAAACAGGACATAAACCTTCCCGTCTTCCATATCGATTTCCTCGGAACAGGGCGGCATTTCCACCTTAACCATAGGGTGTGCAGGCTTTTTGTTCATCCTTTCCAAAGAGTCATATACTTTCAGGTAAGAAGAATTCTGCCTTCCAAAGGAAGTGCTTAAATATACCCTGCCCTTATCGTCAAAAGCCACACCCTGTACCTTGTCGGGAATCCGGTATGTCTCCACCTGTTTTAACCCCTTCTCCGTAGGCTTATAGGCAATCATAACGGAATTTAAAATTTTTGTGTGGGTAGCCACCCACAGTTTCCCGTCGTAAAAGGCAATACAGGATGGGGAATTGGATACGTGGAAAGCCTCAAACCAGGAAGTGCAGTCCACCACGGCTTTTGATTTTTTTGCAGCAAGCCTTTTCACAAAACTGTAGGGGATACACTCTAAGGTGCTGTTATCGGAATGGCACACCCATATGTTTTCCCCGTCAAAGGTCAGGCCCCCCAAATGGCTTTCCTTTTTCATTCCAAGGGTGACAAGGTATTCTCCGCTGTTTTTGTCAAACACATGGACGCATCCCAAAGTCCCCCTGCGGTTTGCCGTGTATGCACTTACCAGAATGTAATCCTTGGTCAGACAGATCCCCTGGGGACAAACACTGGTATCCGTAATCCTGTTCTCCACCGCATCACTTTCCCTTGTGGTGGGCATTCCCGGAATCTGAATCTCATCCACAAAATCATAACTGCAGTTTTTCAGCTTTTTATTCCGGTTATTTGGCGTCACCGTATTTTGGTAGGAGTACATCTGCACATTATAGTGCCCGTCTATGGGTTTTGTCCACTTGGCATACAAGGTGTAATTATCCGCATTCTCCTGGCTTATCTCAGTTATTTTATGGCGGTAGCCGCTGTCGGTGTACCACCCTGCAAAGTTATAACCTTCCCTTACCGGGGCAGCCAATGCCACCGGCAGATTCTCTTTATAAATCGTAAGAGGATTCCCCTGTGGATTGGCCCCGCCGTTTAGGAAATACTGAATCTGAAACTGATCCGTAAAACTTGCAGATTCTATCTCTATCACATGTTCGGTCAGACTGTATACTGAATTTTGTTCCCTCCACAGTTTCATTTCGTTCATCAACCGGTTTGTCCTGGAAACGAAAGGATCCTGCAGGAGTAACGTCACTATCAACAGCACCGTAAAACATTCCCTTTTCATCCTCATAAAATCATCTCCCGTTCTTTGGATTTAGGATGTCATGGATGCAGCGCTTCATGCCCTCTATTCACTTCACTGCTGCATGTTTTCCGTTCTCTGTAATAGTCTGTTGCTTCTCTTTTTTATTTATGTATGTTTAAATCTTCCTGTTTTTCCTTATTCTCCGCTGTCTAACTTGCTGGCCCTCTCGGCAACTTCCCGCTCCTGTATATCGGAGGGTGCCTGCTCATAGCGGACAAACTCATAGGAAAATTCTCCGGTGCCTCCTGTCATGGAGCGCAGATCCGTGTTATATCCAAAAAGCTCCATAGTGGGGATATCCGCCACAATCTCCTGTTTGCCTCCCTCCACAGGATTCATGGCAAGCACTCTGCCCCGGCGTTTATTTAAGTCCCCCATAACATCTCCTGTGTAAGCGTCCGGCACTACCACTTTTAAGGAAGAGATGGGCTCTAACAGCACTGGGGAAGCCTCCATAAAGCCTTTCTTAAACGCCTGCCTTGCTGCCGTCTTAAATGCCATCTCAGAGGAGTCCACCGGGTGGTAGGAGCCGTCGTAGAGCACTGCCTTAACCCCCACAACGGGATAAGCTGCCAAAGGTCCTTTTAACACCGCCTCCTGGATACCTTTTTCCACGGCTGGGAAGTAATTCTTCGGAACTGCCCCTCCCACAACAGTCTGCTCAAACACATAGGCTTCCCCCAGCTCCCCGTAAGGCTCAAAGGTCATTTTTACGTGGCCGTACTGGCCGTGTCCGCCGGACTGCTTTTTATATTTATATTCCACATCCGCTTTTTTGCGAATTGTCTCGCGGAAAGCAATCTTAGGTTTGCTCAGCTCAATTTCTATTTTGTACTTGTTTAACAGCTTGCTGGCTGTCACTTCCAGGTGCTGGTCCCCGATGCCGTATAAAAGGGTCTGGCCGTTTTCGCTGTCATTTACCGTCTTTAAAGTGAGGTCCTCCATGGTAAGTTTCTGCAGCGCCTGGGAAATCTTATCCTCATCCCCCTTATTTTTCGCCTGATACCGCATTGCCGTATAGGGCATGGAAATCACAGTGCGGATATACAAAACAGGGCTGCTCTTTACGGAGAGGGAATCTGTGGTGGTAGTAACGGAAAGCTTTGCCAAAGCCCCGATGTCTCCGGCGTGGAGTTCCTTTACCTCCTCGGTTTTATTACCCTTAAGAACGTAAAGTTTTCCAATTTTTTCCTCCGCATCTTTGTGGAAGTTAAAGAGCACGTCATCTGTCTTTAACACACCGGAATTTACCTTAATCAGAGAATATTTTCCGATAAAGGGGTCTACAATCGTTTTAAACACATAGGCAGATTTTGGTTTAGCAAAATCGTAATCCGCCTCGTAAACTTCGTTTGTCTTTGCGTGAATCCCCGCACATTTTCTCTTTTCCGGGCTGGGAAGATATTTTACAATATCCACTAAAAGGGTGTACTGGCCTCTTGCAAGAATATTGGAACCCATGAGCACAGGTACGATGCTGCCGTCCGCCACATTCACACGGAGGGCCTGACGGATTTCGTCTTCGGAAAATTCCTCCCCTGCGAAATAACGGTCCATAAATTCCTCACTTGTCTCTGCAACGGCCTCCATCAAAGCTTCCCTGCAGATTTCCAGGTTGGCCTTAGAGTACTCTGGTATGTCGGTTTTCTCCACATCTCCCTTGTCTGTCCATCTCTTTGCCCGCTGCTGCAGCACATTCACATATCCCACAAACTGTCCGCCCTCACGGATTGGCAGATGGAAGGGTGCAATACGTTTTCCGTAAAGCTCCTGGAGCTGCTCCACTACCTGTCTGTAACTGGCCTCATCAATATCCATGTCTGTCACAAACACCATACGGGGCAGTTTATGTTTTTCGCAAATCTCCCAGGCCTTCTTTGTACCTGCCTCGATTCCCGCTTTGCCGCTCACAACAATAATCGCTGCGTCCGCTGCGGAGACAGCCTCCTCCACTTCGCCGATAAAATCGAAATAGCCGGGAGCATCCAAAATATTAATCTTTGTATCTTCCCAGATAATGGGCACAACAGATGTATTTATGGAAAACTGCCGTTTGATTTCCTCCTTATCGTAATCACTGATAGTATTGCCGTCAGCTACCTTCCCCATACGTGTGGTCATGCCGGATAAGTAAGCCATTGCTTCCACCAGGCTGGTCTTGCCGCATCCCCCATGTCCCAGAAGAACAACGTTGCGAATTTTGTCAGTTGTGTATACATTCATTGTCAAATCCTCCCATCCAGTGCAAAACACACTAGTCCTATTTATTATGTTTATATTTTACTAAATTCAGAAAAATATTACAACTATTTTATTGAATTTGCACATATTTTTTCCGGAAAAATTCCATTTTCCCCCGAAGTATTGACTTACACACAGTTTTCCCCTAAGATTTAATAGAAAAATTATGTCATACAGCCATAATTTTATATTAAAGTTCAGGAGGCATGCATATGTCCATTCAGAAACTGGGGTTTATCGGTTTGGGATTAATCGGAGGCTCCATTGCAAAGACCACAAAGAGAATCCATCCGGAAATTGAGATGATTGCACGTTCGGGACATACGTCCACCGTTTCCAAAGCCTTTGAGGAAGGCCTGATAAAAAACAGCAAAAATCCTTCCCTTTCGGATTTTTCTGACTGCGACTATATTTTTTTGTGTACCCCTGTACAACAGAACCTGGAATATCTGAGAGAATTAAAACATATAATAAACCCCCGCTGCATTTTAACGGATGTGGGAAGTGTGAAGGGGGATATCCACAGGGAAATTGTGTCACTGGACATGGAGCGCTGTTTTATCGGCGGACATCCCATGACAGGCTCCGAAAAAACGGGCTTGGGCCACGCAAGCCCCTATCTTTTGGAAAATGCTTATTATATTATAACCCCCACAGAAATTGTCCCAAAAGAGCGGGTGGAAGAATTCTGCAGCTTCATCTCCTCCTTAGGGGCAATTCCCCTTACCATGGGATATGGCTTACACGATAAATCCACGGCGGCCATCAGCCACCTGCCCCATGTCCTGGCATATGCCCTGGTAAATCTGGTAAAGGATTCCGACAATGAAGCGGAAATTATGAAAAGGATTGCCGCAGGGGGATTTAAGGACATCACAAGGATTGCATCTTCCTCCCCCGTGATGTGGGAGGAAATCTGCATTTCCAACAGGGATATGCTATTGTCCATGATAGATACATATCATATATATCTGAACAATATTCGGGATAAGATTTCTGCCGGAGACGGGCAGGGCCTTAGGGAATTTTTTCAAAGTGCCAAAGATTACCGGGATTCCCTGGCTCTTGCCCCAAAAGGCTCCCCGGGGGCAGCCTATGAACTGTACTGCGATTTGGCGGACGAAGCCGGGGGAATTGCCACAATCTCCACCATCCTGGCCAGGAATCAGTTAAGCATAAAAAACATAGGCATCATACACAACCGGGAATTTGAGGAGGGGGTATTAAAAATTGAAATGTACGATGAAACCTCCTACTCCGATGCCATTAAACTTTTGCGCAAATACAACTACACCGTTTATGAGCGGTAAAAGAAAGGACTTTCCATGGAACTGAAACGAGCAAAAAAACTAAACGGCGCCATTGCCATCCCCGGGGACAAATCCATTTCCCACCGGGCAATTATGTTTGGGGCAATCTCCCAAGGCACAACGGAAGTCACAAACTTTTTACAGGGGGCGGACTGCCTCTCCACCATCTCCTGTTTCAAAAAGATGGGAATTGAAATTGAAAACAATGAAAGCCAGGTGATTGTCCATGGAAAGGGACTTCACGGCTTAAAAAAGCCCTCCTCCCCCCTAGACGTGGGAAACAGCGGAACCACCACACGGCTGCTTTCCGGTATTTTAGCCGGCCAGCCCTTTTCCTCCACCTTAGACGGGGATGCCTCCATAAGACAGCGCCCTATGAAACGGATTATTTCCCCCCTCACCTTAATGGGAGCCGATATTTCCAGCAAAAAAGGAAACAACTGTGCACCGCTGATCTTTCACCCCTCCTCATTAAAGGGCATCCGGTATGACTCTCCCGTGGCCTCCGCCCAGGTAAAATCCTGTATTCTCTTAGCCGGACTCTACGCCGAGGGAGGAACTTCCATTAAAGAGCCCGCCCCATCCCGGAATCACACGGAATTAATGTTAAGGGCCTTCGGGGCAAAAGTGATTTCCGGGGATGCCACCGCAGGGGTTCTGCCAAATCCAAAACTTCAGGGGCAGCACATTCAGGTTCCCGGGGATATTTCCTCCGCAGCCTATTTTATTGCGGCAGGGCTCTTGCTGCCAAACTCGGAAATACTCATTAAAAATGTAGGGGTAAACCCCACCAGGGATGGGATTTTAAAAGCCGCCTATGCCATGGGGGCAAAGATAAAAAAAGAAAATGAGCGCACCGTATCCGGGGAACCGGTATGCGACCTTTTCGTATCCTCAAGCCAGCTTAAAGGAACGGAAATCGCCGGGGATATGATTCCCACCCTTATTGACGAAATTCCCATTCTGGCGGTTATGGCCGCCTTTGCAAAGGGAACCACAGTGATAAGGGATGCGGAGGAATTAAAAGTAAAGGAATCCAACCGCATCGACACGGTAACGGTTAATTTAAAACGCATGGGGGCAAATGTCACCGCCACAAAAGACGAAATGATAATTGAAGGCGGCACCCCTCTCCACTGTGCAGGCTTTGACAGCTACTTAGACCACCGGATTGCCATGTCTTTCGCCGTTGCCGCCCTTGCCTTAGATGGGCCCAGCACCATGAAAAACGGAGAGTGCGTCAATATCTCCTATCCCACCTTTTATCAGGATTTGTACGATTTAGCGGAATAAACAGGAAATCGGGCAGGAAAGATTTTCTCCCTACTCGCCCTGCGCCCACATGCTGCGCCAGCAACAAATTTCCTTATGTGGGCCTGCACATAAAAAACTGCCCCGTCCCTGGGGCAGCTTTTTTATTCCTTATCGCTATACATTTCATAGATATCAATTTTCAGGGCGTCTGCTTCCGCCAGTCCGATAAAGACTCCTCCGCAGCTAAATCCCTCCTCTTCAGGAACACACCGGGCAATTTTAATCACCGCATTCACAATCTCCTTTGTCCATATCTGAATTTTGGAATTGTAGAAGGTATTTGGCACCAACTCTATATTAGAAAAAAAGCCGATTCCAGAACGTGATATATTGGTCACATCCACATGGATAAATTTCATGGTAGTAATATTTTCATCTTTATCCAGCCTTTCCATCTCCACGGAGACTTCCAAATCCAGCCTTTTATTCCTTCTCTTTTCATCCATAATTATTTTCCTCTCTTCCGTCTCTTGGTTAAATTTTAGTTGTATGTCTATATAATCAGCATGGCATCCCCGAAGCTAAAAAAGCGGTATTTTTCTTCCACTGCCAGCTTATAAGCTTTTAATACCTGCTCTCTTCCCGCCAGGGCGGACACCAGCATCACCAAAGTGGATTCCGGCAGATGGAAGTTGGTAATCAGTCCGTCAATCACCTTAAACTCATATCCCGGATAGATAAAAATATCCGTGAAACCACTCTTTGCTTTTATAAAGCCTTCGGAATCTGCCGCCGACTCCAATGTCCTTGTGCTGGTAGTTCCCACAGAAATAATTCTGTTTCCCGCCGCCTTGGCCCTGTTTATCAGCTCCGCCGCATGTTCCTCAATCTGAAAATATTCTGAGTGCATGTGATGCTTTAATACATCCCTCTCTTTTACCGGACGGAATGTCCCAAGCCCTACATGAAGGGTTATCTCCGCCACATCCACTCCCATTTGCCTCACTTTATCCAGGAGTTCCGGCGTAAAATGAAGCCCTGCAGTTGGCGCTGCCGCAGAGCCGTCGTATTTGGCGTACACTGTCTGGTATCTGCTTTTATCCTCCAGGGGATGGGTGATATAGGGAGGCAGGGGCATCTGTCCCAGCTTATCCAGAATCTCTTCAAAAATCCCTTCATAGTGAAACTGAATCAGGCGGTTTCCCTCCTCCACCACATCTAAAATTTCTCCAAAAAGCAAACCCTCCCCAAAGGAAATTTTAGCACCGGTTTTTGCCTTTTTTCCCGGCTTTACCAAAGTCTCCCAGATATCCTTTTCCTTCCTCTTTAAAAGAAGAATTTCAATCTGTGCCCCGGTGTCCTCTTTGATTCCATACAACCTGGCTGGAATCACTTTAGTGTTGTTAATGACAAGGCAGTCTCCCCGCCTTAAATACTCTGTAATGTCCCGGAAAAACCGATGTTTTACAGCACCGTCTTTTTTCCCCAGCACCATAAGTCTGGAACTGTCCCGGTGCTCCAAGGGGTCCTGGGCAATCAATTCCTGGGGCAAATCATAATAAAAATCTTTTACATCCATGTTTTTTACCTATTTCCACATTAAGGTATAATAACCGGAACTAAGACTGTTCACCGGCTCTATTTTTATGTAGTAAGTTCCCTTCTCCATAGGGTGGGTGGTTCTCTTTCCCTTTGTATCGGTCTTTTGACGGGCAATGGTCATCTTCTGTGCCCCCTGGGTGGACAGCACTTTGCCGGCAAGCCGTCTGCGGCCGGAATACAGGGAAATCTGAAAACTTCCTTTCGTATGGATATTGTAATACAGTTGTATTTTCTGGTTCTTTTTCAAGGTAAATTTATACCAGTCCGGGGTAGTTCCCCCTGCGGGAATCAACCCAGTTTTTGTCTTACTTTTCTTTATGTTAAGTGCCTTTGACTGTAAGGCCCCGGACTTATCCGTGACTTTCTTAAAAGAACTCTTCAGGGTAACAGGAGTAAATGCCTTTACCCGTATAAAATATGTCTCTCCTTTTTTCAGGCCAAAAACATTTTTCGTCCAATACTCTGCCGTTTTTTTGTTGGAACTGTATTTTCCGCTGTAGGAAATAGATTTAGAGGAGAGCACAATGGACTTCGTCCTATTGTACAGGGCCAGATAGCCATTGGCGGGAACATTCCCCACATTTGTATTTTGAATGGTGAGGTAACCGTCATATTTGGGCTGATAAGAAATCCAGATATACTCCTTTGCCTTTTGAAAAGTCTCCTCCTCCCGAATCGTTATGGTTTTATGCTTGTTAAAACTCTTGTCTTTAATCTTTTGCTCCTGGGTCTTTCCTGTGGTTGTATTTCCCGATTTATCTGCATCTCCCGCCTTTACATCCAAAGGAAAAAGACAGAGCAGACAAAAGATAAACATTGCCAAAATGCTGCGTCTAAATGCCATGCAATAACCTCCCTTTGCGGATTACTCCCATCTGAGCCTGTAATATCCGCTGCTGTACTTGTTCACAGGTTCCACCTTAATATAATAGGTCCCCGCATTAATTTTACTGTTCTTGTTGGTAACAGAATTGTGCTGTTTCATCACGAGTCTTCTGGCGGAAGAGGTATAACCAAATTTTCCGCTTTGGAGCTTGCTTCCTATAATGGAACAAAAACTGATTTTAAATTTTCCGTCAGATTTAATATCATAAAAAAGCTGGATATACTGAGCCTTTTTTATCCGAATCTTGTACCAGTCCTTGTTCTTATCCTTGGGCAGAATCAACCCGGTGACAGACTTATTTTTCTTGAGGACAGGAGCTTTGCTGCGCTTATTTCCGCACTTTTCCTTTACCTCTTTAAACTTGCAGGAAATCCTGACCCCGTCGTACGCCTGCACCCTTAAATAATAGGTGGTTCCCTTTTTCACCCCAAATATGCTCTGTCTCGCATGTTTGCTCCCGGTATTGTAAACGCCCACGCTGTAGGGAATATTCTTTTCTGAAAGCGCTGTCTTTTTATTGGACGCATACAGCCGCCAGTATCCCTCGGACCTGTTATACTTTCTGGAACCAAATTCTGCGGCAACAGTAATGTAACCGTTTTTCGGAGCCTTATATTTAATCCAGGTGAATTTTCCGGAAACCATATGGGCCTCCGAGTCGGAAATGCTCACCGTTTTTGTCTTGTTAAAATCCCTGCTTCCCGCAGCAGACACAGGAAGGTTTCCCGCAAAGACCATAAACATCATGGCAAACATCCCCAAAAAGACTTTCAGTTTCCCTCTCCTGTTCCCCATTCTCTCATTTCTCACCATTACTTTTCTCATAAATACTGTGCCTCTTTTCCCTATTTACTTCCATTTTAAGGTGTAGTACCCGGAAGATTTACTGTTATTCCGCTCCACTTTTACATAATAAGTTCCTGGCTGAGCCCGTTCTGTCGTATAGGTGTGCTGAGTTTTTGTATTTCCTCTCACAATATACTTCTTTGCCGTCTTTAAATAAGTTCCGGAAAATGTAAGCTTTATTTTATCGTTTGTCTTACCTGAAAAATAAAGATGCAGCACCTGTTTTTTCGGAAGCTTTATCTTGTACCAGTCAGCAGTTTTTTCTCCTGCCCCTATAATTCCCTTCACTGTCTTATTCTTTTTCACAGATTTCGCCTTGGATTTTTGACTCCCGCTGTTTTCACTGACTTTGGTAAACTTGCACTTTATAGTAAGATTTCCGTTGGAGGATACCCTGAGATAATAGGTGGTATTTTTCTTGACGCCATAGGTCTGGGTGGTGTCCATAGACTGAGAACTGGCGGTGCGAAAGATATCATCAGAAGACAAAGCTGTATTTTTCTTTGCACTATACAATCTCCATTTTCCCTGGGAATACACCCGTGGAAGAGTGGACTGCTGCCCTGTGGCCGGATCCTGAATGGTAACTGTATTGTCTGTATAGGAAACGGTATTCTTCGGTAAAATGGATGATGCCCTTACCGTGATATAGCCGTTGCCCGGAGCCTTATATTTTATCCAGGTATAGGCCCCTGTAACCGAATAAGATTTTTCCTCTGGAATGGTAACCGTTGGATTACTGTTAAAATTCTCGGAAGCTCTTACCTTCCGGGAAGGAAGCACTCCCCCAAAAATAAGAATCAGGCAAAAAATGCCTGTCATGCAATACAATTTCCCCTTATTCATACTCTTCTCCTCCATCCTCTGCAACATTGCTATATTTATTATAAAAGATTATCCAAGGGATGTAAAGACTAAAACTTGTTGTGAAGGAAAGAAATATGAATTTCATATACCATATATTGGGTTTAGTACAACGAAAATTAAGGATTCATCGCGCCAAGCAATCGAAAAGAGCGGGCATTGCCCGCTCCCTCATTGTAAGTTTAATTTTATTTCCATTTTAATGTATAGTATCCGGAAGAAGTCTTATTTGCTCTCTCAACTTTTACATAATAGGTTCCTTTTGGAATACCATATTTCTTGGAAGAGCCTCTCTTTGTCATATAATAAGTTACAGTATTTTTATCCTCTTTATATGCTCTTGAAAAATAGTCAAAAGAATTATAGGTAAATAATTTTCCTCTTGAATTATAAAAGCTAAATTTAATACCACCTTTTGCAGTTGCAGCGTTTGTTTTTGCACCCATAGTAAGTTTCAGCTGCTGGCTCTTATTTAATTTGATTTTATACCAATCTGCTTTATTTTTATTAGCAATCATGATACTCTTAGCTTCCTTATCTTTCCCTAAATTTTTAGCCTTGCCTTTGCTGTTATACTTGCTCTTGGACTGGGATTTGAAAGTAGCCTTAATTTTTGTTCCGACCTTTGTATACACCTTCAAATAGTACTGTGTTCCCTTTTCTACACCATATGTAACAGTATAATACCTTGATTCATTACTATTGCTTGAAAAATAATCATCTGTAGAAATTGGGGACTTTTTAGAATTACATAAGGTCACTTCACCTTCTGTAAATGGATATTCATCAGATAACTTACTCATCTTAAATGTTACATATCCAGTCTTAGTAGGTTTAAACTTAACATACAAATCGTCATAGTACCCACCGTTCGCAACAGCCATATTATAAATATCTGCGTCGGTAATCTCAACATACTGAGTACCAGAGCCTTTCATGTTTCTTTCTGCAGCTGCGCTTACTTCCTTTGGATCAACTACAACCAATACAGAAAGCACCATCACCAATGCAAGTGCAAGACTTGCCACACGTTTTAAAATGTTTTTCTCCATTTTCTCTCTTTCCTTTCGTTTTTATTTTGTTAAAATGGTCAAAAATAACTTACAAGCTTATTATACCCCTGGGGATTGCCTGAATCAATAGTGCATAAGCCACGATTTTTCTTTACCATATCTTGTAGTTTTTTGGTAATTATGTCAAAAGTGTGTCCATATTTTGAAATCTCCGTGAGAAACCTGTTTTATAAATACTTTCTTGCCCCAATCCGCTTTTGAATTCTCTCTCCAAATAAAACATTCAGTTCGCCGCAGAGCATCATAATATACATGCAGAAATAGAGCCAGAGCATGACAAGCACAACAGTAGTCAGGCTTCCATACATGGAAAACCCGTTAAAATAGTCCACATAGACAGATACCCCAAAAGAAAAGAGATACCATGCCACACCGCAGACAATCCCGCCGGGAAGCTGGTTTTTAAAGGTAAGCTTTCTGTCCCTGATCTCTTTATTGTTGGGCAGTGTCTTATACAAAACCGTAAACATTATACTTAAAACCCCAAGCATAATCACGCTGCGGAGCTGAAAAATAAGATTTGTGGCATGGGCGAGAAAAGGAAAATACCCTACCAGTATTTTTTGGATGCCGTTGCCAAACACCAAAAACAGCAGGGCGGCTAAAAGGGCCAGCAGAAATCCAATCATATACACCACAGCCCAGAACCGCAGCACAACCCAGTTTCTTGTCTCCTGAATCCCGTTTATCACATTCAGCCCGTCTGCCATATACTGGACGCCCTTTGCCGCAGACCAAATGGCCAAAAGGGCTGTCAGGGACACGATACCAATGGATTTGTTATAAAATTCATCAATAATGGAGACCACCACCGGGGAAATATACTCCGGCATAATCTCTCTTACTATTTTCAAAAGCATCCCCTCCGACACCACCGTATACTGCAGCAGAGAGCAGAATACCATAACAAAGGGTATCAGGGAAATAATGAGAAAAAAAGCAGACTGGGCTGCAAAAGCATTTATATTATCTCTTTTACATTTATCCGTAAACCGTTTAATTTCGATTATTGTCCGAAAAACCATAAAAACTCCGTTCTGAATGCTGTTGACAGTAAGCCTTTAAAGGGTATCACGAAACGGGAAGGATTTCAACATCCTGAAAGAAAAACTGTAAAATTTCTTTATAATTTTTTCCCACTTCCGCCATTTTCCCTGCCCCGTTCTGGCTCATGCCGATTCCGTGTCCATATCCGCCCCCTTTGATATGGTATTCCCCTTCCGGAGACGGGGTAATTACTGCAAAGGCACTGGGAATTAATGATACGTTCTCCCTTGCGCTTCCGTCTTTCAAAGTGAGGCTTTTGCACCCCGCCCCTAAAACCGCACGAATATTGTACTCATTTTTAAGAATCACTTTTCCCTTTTCATATTCCAGGCATAATTCCAATATCACCCCGCAGACGCTTCTTCTCTGTACAGCCATTCCCGTCAGGTTTCCAAATCCCTTTACATTTTCTGCTTCCGCCCCCTTTTCATCCAAAAAAGTGATGGCATCCGGTGCTTTTTCTTTTCGGGCGGCCAGGATTCCTGAAATTTTGTTTAAGACCTCCTCATCCCCAAAAGAACACACGGCATTCCACCTGTAAAAAGGTGCAAAACTATCATAACTATCCCCATCGGAATTTATGTATGCCCCGAAAGCTTCTTCACCGGACAAATCAAAAGCTTCCGGTTCATCCTTTAACTGGATACTGCGGAGATATCCGTAGGCTGGGTCACTGTCCAATTCCCAGCTGTCCCCATTTCCCGTAACCCCTGAGGATGTGGAAAAATAATATGCCTCCGCAATCTCTCCCTGGTATTTTAACACCTCCCCTGCAGTATCCCACACCGCATTGCTGGTGGTTTCCTCCCTGGCCTGTTTGTTATATACCTGATAGCTGGTGGAGTCATCCACATGGGCGCCCAGAGGGGCATAGGCTCCTTTCTGCATCTGTATATACACGTAGCTTCTGGCGCACACCGCCTGAGCCTTAAGGGCTTCCATTCCGTAAGTGGCAGGCATCTCGCTGGGAACAACACTGCACAGATAATCTTCGATAGAAAGTTCACTGATTAGTGTGTAGCCTTCCGGATACCGGTAAAGCTCCAAAACCCCCCGGTAACCAAGAGAAATTTTTTCTCCCTCCTGGCTGCACAAAAAAAACTCTCCCCCATCCTCTGCGGGAGTAAAACGAATGCTGCCGCCCTCCGTACCGGAAAACAATTCCTCCCCCTTCACCACAGCATCCTGTTCCCTCACCTCCTGTCTGTCATGGTAATCCACAGTATAAGGCGTACTGCAGGTGAGGGCTGCCTCTCTGCGGTAAGGACTGGAATCCTCCCCCAAAAGAAGCACACGTATCCTGCTGATTTGGGCCGGCTCCACCAAAAGAATGGCTTCCACCCGGTCCTCCGCCACCACATACTCCACCTTCATATTGGCTATTACAATATCCGAAAGGTTCTTTTCCTCCACCGATCCATAAATTTTATATACTGGAAGATTTACAGAGCGATTGATTTCCCCATATCCTTCAATCTGTATCCTGGAATCATCCACCGCAATCAAATTCCCCTGAATGCGCTCTTCCTTTAACTGAATTTTACACAATTCCCCCTCTTCCCACACCAGGTCGCACACCTGCTTCTCCACCCCTTTTGTCTGCCACTCCTCCATGGAAATCTCGTAAGTGTCCCCCCCGTAGAGAAAACGGATTTTATCCCCGGATTCCTCCAAAAGATAAGCATTTTTTATTGCTGAGGAAATTCCCTTCATATTCCTTACACCGATAATAGTTTCCCCCCTTACATAAAATTCATAGGACTTCATAGGTTTCGCAAAAGAAAAGTCCCTCTCACATATGTAGGTCTGATTTGCCGTAATAAAATTTTGCCCCTCCTGCTTTAAGAGAATTTCATCTGCAGCATGAATCTCCCGTTTTTCATCCAGCAAATCTAAAATCTGGTCATAAACCTGGTTAAATTCATCTCTGGTAACTGTCTGTTTCTCCTTTCCCTCCGGCAGAACCACGTACTCTGCCGTGCCTGTCTGCTGCAGAAGCCATTTGCACATTTGGATAGTTACAGTTCCCCCAAACTTCTCCTCCTCTATCTTACCTTTCCATTCATCAGAGGAATAATAGCAGAAATCCATAAGATAAGGCAGTTCTTCTGTCATAACATACTCCTGACAATATTGGTATGTAACCGTACCTTTTTGATTTTTTATTATAAGGCAAACTGCAATGGCTCCCAAAACTGCCACAATTATCATCATAGCAAAAAGCTTTTTGTCTTCCTGCCTCTTCTCCAGGCGCTGCACCCTTTTTCTCACTCTGTATCTATTTCTCTGTCTCCGCAATATTTTTACCTTCCCTTCCCGTAAAAAGCCGAACCTAAAAGAGAAGCCACTGTAACAGCAGCTTCTCTCTCTTTTGTTCTCTTCTTCTTTTTCCTGCGTATATTTTGTAAATCTTAAAGTACTTACATCGTTTATCCCTTGTACATAAAACATTTTTCTTTTGTACCAAATCTTTTGTGCCTTATGTATTTCTCTTTCGTACTTTACAAAAACCCAAAATGCCGTTTCCTGCAATTTTGACGCCTAGCCAGAGCTAGGTGGGTAACCGCAGCATCTCTTCTGCCTTCCGCTGCAAACGGCGGCCTGACATCCAATCTGCAATATAGGGAACCCTAAAATAAAATGTAGGTTCAAAATAGCAGGGTATCGAACATCCCAGGAATTTATGTTTAGATTATACTATAGTTTCTCTCATATTTCAACGAAAAATTCATGTTAAATTTTAGGAAAACGCTGACTAAAGCGTTACCTGCGCCGGATTTGCCCTGCGAAGCAGCATTTTCCGCTGCAAATTCCTGCACATCCACTGGAGGTTCTAGAGGAAGCGATGATTTCATCAGCGCTTCCTTAGCATCTTCAATAAAATATCTTCACTGCCAAAAAAGGGAATCCCATAGAGAGATTCCCAATTTTTTAGATTAAAATATAATAAAACTAAATGGAAGCTGCCTCATCTACAAGTTTCTTTAATGCTGCCAAAGCTTCATCTGGAAGTTTGTCATAACCGTCCTTCTTGGTTGCAAATCCTTCCACAGCATCCACACGGTTCTGCATAGCATTCTTTAATGCTGCAACATAATCTTTATTTCCCAGGTCTGGTTTAAAGTCTGCTGTCTTGCCGGACCAGTCGTACATAATCTCAATATCTTCAAAAGGTCCCCATTTCTCGAATTTTGCTTTGCCTTCCACAATATCCTCGAGAATTCCCAGTGTATCTGCAGGTTTACATTTGGTACCCATGAAATCACCAGTATTTACAATGTAGCATGCCACATCTTTCTCCTCTACCAGCTTTTTGAATTTCTCGTAGTCGTTCACCAGTGGATATGTCCGGAATGGGTTTGCATAAGGAACAATTCTCAGTGCATTAAGGTCTGTACCGGCAGCCACACGCTCAGCGGTGGATGTCTTTGTTGCAAGGGTTGCTCCCATAACAGACGCAAGGGCAGAGCCTTTCAGTTTCAATACCGGCGGAATAGTAGGATCTTTCATAATCCAGAAGATTGCATTTACAGGAGCTTCAATCTTATCCACACGGTTAGGAGACCATAATTTGGATTTGATGGCACGTCCATTACCGTTACGGATATCTTCAGTTACAAGCTGAATCTTGCCATTCTCATCCAATGTTGCGGAACAGTTCTGAGCAGATAACAAATATTCATTATCCGGGCAGCCTGTAGGATAATCTGCTGTCTTATCAAAATAAGTGGGCTCCAAAGCGATGGACGCACAGGTATCTGTATTGATAATGAACGCATCATCGTGAAGTACTTTGATTCCGCCGAAGCTGTCATATTTTCCGCCATGTTTTGCATGGGTCAATGTAGACTTACCGGATCCTGACAGGCCGTAAACGGAAGCAACGAATTTCTTGCCGCCCTCTAAGGAGTATTCTTTCTGTCCGCCGTGGCAGGAAGCATAGCCGTTTCTGTTTGCAAGAGCCCATGCCATGGTCAGTGTGCCTTTTTTGTGCTCTCCGAAATATCTCATACCAAGGATTGCCGCACAGTTTTCATTGGTGTCAAAATAACATAAAGTTAAGGGGTCGCTTAAGCAGCTAAAGTCAACGTCAGGCCTCTCCTGTGGAAACCACTGGGGATCGGAGAAAATATATACATCCGGCTCTTTGCCGTCTCCGATTAACTTGGAGTTTTTGTACATTTTCACATACTCATCGGACATATACTGGAAGTTTAACATCCAGTTGTAAAGGATATTCTCTTCTCCTTCTGGAATGAGAAGATGAGCTTTTACCATAAATTCCGGATCAAGGCCGATGAAGCACTCTGCGTGGTACATAGTTTTCCATCTTGTCTCATAAACGGCATCCATAACAACTTTGTCCAGTTTTGCATCGTCAACGCCAGGCTCGCCCTTGATACGCCTTGCTGCAGCATAACGCCCTGTTACGGCTCCATCGTTGAATAACAATACCTTTGCATCCTTCTCCAGACCGAATGTCTCCCCGTTTTTCACAGGCATGTCTGTCACAATGGTTCCAGGTGAATTTTTCGCCAACTGATACGCCTCTTTTAAAGTGTTTACTTTCACCACGTTGTTTCCATAGAAAGCAGCCTCAATAATAGAGCGTGTCTTGGAAAACCCAACTTTTCCAGCGCCAATTTCGTTAATAGGGTAATAAGCTTTTGTTGCCATTACTATATTCCTCCTTCATATTATGTATAGGGCGGTCTGCCCTAAAATACTCTATTACAAATATACACTAAGTGTTTTTTTTTTTCAATGTGTTTTTTATAAATTTTCCGGCGAAAATCCTTCCGGAAAAAGTTCCTGTAACGTATACACCCGAAAGTCCGTCTCATTTTTTGCACAGATTACCTGAAAGTCCCCGGGATCGCAGAATTCTGCCATCACCTGGCGGCACACCCCGCAGGGCGTTAAATACTCCTCTTTATCCCCCGCAAGAGCTATGGCCTTAAATTTTCTCTCCCCTTCCGATACCGCTTTAAAAACAGCGGTGCGCTCGGCGCAGTTTGTGGGGGAGAATGCTGCATTTTCAATATTGCATCCCAGATAAACCCTGCCGCTCTCCCCCAAAAGCGCCGCCCCAACATGAAAATTGGAATAGGGGGCATAGGAAAATTCTTTTGCCTGATAAGCCGCTCTCACCAGTTTTTCTTTCTCCATACCATGTCCTCCGTATATTGCATGGCTTTATTATACCCCAAAAATATGGATATTTCCACGACTTTATAATAATTTCAAAAATATGAACAAAAACTAAATTTTTATTAAATTTTATTCATTTTCTTGTGTTGCCTTTCCAATCTGTGGTATGATTATCAAACAGCTAAATCTCAATATAATAAATTTTCATTTCTAAAGGATTTTTCTTATGAGATTTTTCAAAAACTTTTATAGGGAGGTATTCTATGTACACAAATCCATACAGCGAAATTACACCGGAACTATTAAAGCTTTCTAAGATATATGAAGACGATATCAGTATTGACCCGGAGCTTTATACAAAATATGACGTGAAACGAGGGCTTCGTGACTTAAACGGAAAAGGCGTTTTAGTCGGCCTGACGGAAATTTCCGATGTCTGCTCCTCAAAAATCGTGGACGGCAAATCCGTTCCCATGGAGGGCGAGCTTTACTACCGGGGATACAATGTGAAGGACCTGGTGACAGGGATTTCTGAATCAAGCCACTTCGGCTTTGAGGAATGCACCTATCTTCTGCTCTTCGGCAAACTTCCAAACCAGATAGAACTGGATGAATTTACTCATTTGCTTAGTTATTACCGCACCCTTCCCACTGGTTTCGTCCGGGACATTATAATGAAAGCCCCAAGCCGGGATATGATGAATACTCTTGCCAGAAGCGTTCTCACCCTTTATTCCTATGATGATGCGGCGGACGATATCTCCATTCCCAACGTGCTGCGTCAATGCCTTCAGATGATTAGTTTATTCCCGCTTTTATCCGTATACGGTTATCAGGCATACAAACATTACCATGACGGGGAAAGCCTGTTTATCCACCAGCCCAAACCGGAATATTCCACTGCGGAAAATATTCTGCACATATTAAGGGCCGACTCCAAATTCAGCGCACTGGAGGCAAAGCTATTGGACATTGCCCTGATTCTCCACATGGAACACGGCGGCGGTAACAACTCCACCTTTACCACCCATCTGGTATCCTCCTCCGCCACAGATACATACTCAGTGATTGCCGCTTCCTTAGGTTCTTTAAAAGGCCCGAAACACGGCGGCGCCAATATTAAAGTGGTACAGATGTTTGAAGATATGAAGGAAGTTGTAAAAGACTGGGAGGATGAGGAAGAGGTTTCCCGGTATTTAAGGGCTCTCCTAAATAAAGAAGCCTTTGACCGCGCCGGCCTGATTTACGGGATGGGTCATGCGGTATATTCCCTGTCTGACCCCCGTGCGGTTATCTTCCACTCCTTTGTGGAACGCCTCTCGGCGGAAAAGGGAAAAGAGAAAGAATTTGCACTGTACACTCTTGTAGAACAGCTCGCACCAAAAATCATTGGAGAAGAGCGGAAAATTTACAAAGGCGTCAGCCCAAATGTAGATTTCTACAGCGGATTTGCATATTCCATGCTGAATCTTCCCCTGGAATTATACACGCCAATCTTTGCCATAGCCCGTATCGCCGGGTGGAGCGCCCACAGATTAGAGGAGCTTTCCAGCAACGGCAAGATTATGCGTCCCGCATATAAGTATGTGGGGCATCACAGAGACTACGTGCCTATCTTAAAGCGGTAGGCATACAAATCGGCCAAGACACAAAAGAAGGCATCTTTCCACATGGAAAACGCCTTCTTTTTCCCTAAAAACCTTAATAGAAAAACTTTTCCCTGGCCTTTCTCAGTTCCCCCGCAAACCACAGCCAGGACACAATAAAGACAACCGCTCCCGCCACATTAAAATATTTCCCAAAAATAGAATAAAAATCGTTTAACAGGGCCAAAATGCCGTAAATCAGCGCAACAAGGCCAAAGTAAACAGATTTCATGGCAATAGCCTCAATAAATCCCCCTTTGTCTCTGCACCGGGCCATATCGTCCTGATTCACCACAATGGTACTCAGCTCACCTGTCTGTCTCATTTTCAGGGAGGAATATATGAGATACAGTCCTAATCCCGCGATAACCAAATCAAAAATCAACATAAAATCCATCATTTCTTCCTCGCTTTCTTTTTTCTATCTTTTCAAGTATAACATATTTTGGTTATTTTTTATATACATTTTATACTTTTTTATACTTCTTCCCAAAATTTTTCAAAAAAATCCAATAATCGGTGCAATAAATATTGAAACTTTAAATATTATAGTTTAAAATAGGTAATGATGATTATCATATAGAAATGAAAAGGAGCGGTTATATATGAAACTCGAAGATGCAAAAATATTAATCGGTGATGATTCCATTCTGGCCAGAAAGCAGCTCAAAGATATTATTCTCTCAATTGGCGGCACTCATTTTTTAGAAGCTTCTAATGGACAGGAAGCCATTGATTTATATGCTGCCAATTCCCCGGACATTGTATTTTTAGATATTGTAATGCCTGTAGTAGACGGCAACGGAGCTATTGCTGAAATCATGAAGAATGATCCCGCGGCTGACATAGTTGTAGTTTCATCTATCGGCACACAGCTGCAGTTAAAGCAGGCTATCCAGCTCGGTGCAAAAGATTTTGTACAAAAGCCGTTAAACCGCAATCAGATAGAGTCTATTCTAAAAACTCGATTTGAAGGGAGATAAAATATGTATTCACAATTTTTTGGAAATTACCTGCTCAGCAAGCAGGCAGTTACCACAGACCAGTTAGTTCACGCTATCCAGGAACAGCACACCAAACACTTAAGGCTGGGTACACTGGCTATGCACGCAGGATTGCTCACCGCCCTGCAGGTAGACAATGTAGTAATCCGCCAAACCCATGAAGACAGACTTTTTGGAGAAATTGCCATTGAGGAAGGGCTTTTAACCGAGGAACAGGTGGAGGAACTTTTAAATACCCAGACACCGGATTACCTCTTAATTGGACAGACCTTAGTGGACGACGGCGTATTTACCAATACAGATTTGGATAAATACATTAAGTCCTACCAGAAGGAAAATGAGATTTCCCAGTTGGAAAGCGACAAGGAACAGCAGGAAAATTTAGATGCCCTTGTGCGCAATCTTTTCTTGATTACTCTTGAGAATGTACCTGAGTATGTACTTCAGTACCTGAATCTTTTATTCAACAATCTGCTTCGTTTTATAGGGGAAGACTTTACGCCGTTAAACCCTTCTATTGTGTCGGAATTTGTAACCGGACGATGTTCCAGCCAGGTTGTAAAAGGTGATTTTCAGCTTACCTCCTATTTTGATATGACAGAGGATGCCGCCGTGGCATTTGCTTCCCGCTATGTAAATGATTCTTTTACCGAATACGACGAATATGTACAGGCATCTGTGGAAGACTTTTTGAATTTACATAATGGATTATTCAATGTGAATATCTCTAATAACAACTCCGAGGTATCGTTGCAGTTAGACCCGCCGGTTTCCATGGATAATACCATGATAAGCTGTTCCACAGAAACCATACTTCTTCCCATCATCTATCCTTTCGGAATTATTAATCTGCTGATTTCCATCAGCGAAAGCGAAAATTCTGTTCTTCCGGAGACAAAGAATTTAAACAGTCTGGAAAGTTTAAATAATCTAGAAGCGCTGATGAACGATTTAGAAAAAATGTCATAAAAAACAGGGAAGTTTTTCTTCCCTGCTTTTTTATGCACACGGGCACTCAGAGGAAAATGTCAGCATACGTTGACGGACGTCCCGCGACGGGTAGGGGGAAGATGGCTCTTCCCTGCTCAATTGCCTTATATCTTTAAAAACTTCTTTACGGCTTCTTCCATTTCATCCACTTCGCACACCGTCTTATGGAGTTCCGGAGCACTTCGGATTTCTTCGATAGCCTGGGGAACTTTCACATTGGCGATTTTGCTAAGCTCATCCACCAGTTCAAAATCTCCCAGGGAACTGTATTTATCCCTGTCAATGGCATCCATTACGCTTCTTGTAAATTTGAAGGGGCTTGCAGTGGATGCAATCACAGTTTTTGTGCTGTCTCCCGTCTCTTTTTTGTACTTCTCATATACCCCTGCAGCCACAGCTGTATGGGTATCGATAACGTAACCTGTTTTTTCATAGAGATTACGGATAAATTCTGCCGTCTCCTCCTCCGTTGTATAGCTGCCGTAAAAATCTTTCAGTTCTTCCCGCATCTTAGGCGTGATTTCATACCTGCCCTCTTTTCCCAGGGCACACATAAACTCAGCATTTTTCTCTGCGTCATCCCCTGCAAGGCGGTAGATAAGGCGCTCCAAATTGCTGGAAATCAAAATATCCATGGAGGGGGAAGAGGTCAATTTAAATTCCCGGTTTTTATCGTACGTCCCAGTGGTAAAAAAGTCGTACAACACTTTGTTTTCATTGGAGGCACAAATTAACTTTCCAATGGGAAGCCCCATATTTTTTGCATAGAATGCCGCCAGTATATTGCCGAAATTTCCTGTGGGAACCACAACGTTTATCTTTTCCCCTTTTGTTATCTCCCCTCCTGCATAGAGCTTTGCATAGGCATACACATAATATACAATCTGAGGAACCAGGCGTCCGATATTTATGGAGTTTGCGGAGGAAAACTGATACCCCGCCTGGTCCATAATCTCCGCCAGTTTTTCATCGGAAAACATTTTCTTTACC
>Ga0137307_101314_pt1 | contig 22836 bp, 20 predicted proteins | sample NAcewD2O_March_2_FD_97180 | JGI IMG/M metagenome (GOLD analysis project Ga0137307, IMG submission 97180) | Mouse cecal microbial communities from Vienna, Austria - N-Acetylglucosamine amended D2O_March | ecosystem: Host-associated > Mammals > Digestive system > Large intestine > Cecum | place... | reverse complement strand
ATCCTCTTCGCTAATCCCTGCCTCCTCAAAGAGATTCCGGTAGACCCCTGTGTAAAAGGAGCCTTCCCATCGGCTGTTTTCCATGTTTTTTTTCATGTTTCTAAACCCTTTCTTTCCAAATTTATTTTCTTGTATTTTTCCGGTAGCTGGTGGGAGTACAGCCTTTTACTGCTATAAACTTGTTGATAAAATAGTCTGGGTCATGGTATCCCACCTTCTCTGCAATAGCATATATTTTTTCATCGGTCTTAAGCAGCATCTCCGCCGCCTTTTCAATCCTGTACTTGTTCAGATATTCCCGGAAGGACACACCGTACTGCTTTTTAAATATCTGTCCCAGATAGGCGCTGTTGATGAAAAATATCCGGCTTAATTCTTTCAGGGAAAGATTCTCGCTGTAATGCTCTTTCACATAATCTTCAATATCGCTTAAGACACCCCCCCCTGGTATATTTCCTCTCAACTGGCAGAGATAGTCTGCAAAATCCCGGATTAAATTTTCAAAATGTCCCCGGTTCCCGTTGTCTGTCTCTTCATCAAAGGCGTTTTCCCGAATCATCTGGATAATCTCATTTTGATTCACCTCCGGATCCTGCTCCATGGCAAGATGAACCAGCCGCAAAAATATGTAATTCATGTTCATGCGCACAAATTCCGCATCCATCTCCTCTTCTTTAATCTGCCGGTATACTTCCTCCGCCGCTGACTGCATTTTTTCCCTGTCGTTCTCTTCCACCGCCTCCAAAAGCATATCCATGGTTGCCTTTGTGACAATGCTTACGGGAGGGCCCTCTTCCCCTTCAGAATAGTACATAATACTTGGCACAGCCCTTTTCTTTTTCTCTTTTTGGGCAGCCTGGGCAAAACCGGATACCCTGCCTAAAAGCTCTATAAGCTGTTCTTTCTGTACCGGCTTTAAAATGTAATCCGTACAGTTTTGGCGTATGGCCTCTTTGGTGTACACAAAATCCCCGTAGCTGCTTAAGAACACAAAAAATGCGTCTGAGATATTTTCTTCCCGTATTTTCTGTAAAAGCCCGATTCCGGACATTACAGGCATTTTGATATCCGCAAGAATAAGATCGGCTTTGTGCTCCCTTAAATACCTTAGGGCCTCTTCTCCGTTGGAACAGGTGCCGGCAATCTCATACCCTTCCTTTTCCCAGTCAATTAACGCCGCAAGCCCTTTAAGGATAAAGGGCTCGTCATCCACCAGTAATACTTTTAACATACATACCACTCCATTCCCAATGCTCCCCTGTATGCCGTTTTATCTTAAGATATGGAAATCCTTTCCGTTTTACATCCCGTCAGTTCTTCGCTTCTTTTATCTGGCTGGCTTCCCCCTACGCTGATTTCATAGGGACATCCCGGCAGTTTCTTTTCGCCTTTTTTGTCACACAGCATAAAAGCTTCCGGCGGCAGGTAAATCTCGCATGTTTTGCTCTCCCCCGCCTTTAAATCAACTTTTTTCACACCCTTAAGCTGTGGATTTGGAGCGCCCTCTGCCTGGGCTTTCACATAGGCCTGCACAGTTTCCGTACCCTCCCGTTTCCCTGTATTTTTCACGGTAAAGCGGATGGTTACTCCCCGGCTGACATCCGGATTTTCCTCAGTAAAAGCCACATCAGAACAGGTATATGCCGTGTAGGAGAGCCCATAGCCAAAGGGGTAGAGAGCCTGGTTTTTCATATAGCGGTAGGTTCTGCCCTCCATGGAATAATCCTCAAAATCCGGCAGCTCTTCCGTTGTCCTGTAAAATGTAACGGGAAGTTTTCCCTGGGGATTCCTCTCCCCAAAGAGTATCCTTGCGATTGCCTTTCCTCCCTGAGCTCCCGGATACCAGCCCTGGATAATAGCGTCTAAATGTTCCTCTTCCCACACAAGGCTCATAGCGCTCCCGGTAAGGCACACAAGAATTATCGGTTTGCCGCTCTCTTTTGCCACTTTTAAAATATGGTGCTGCAGCCCCGGAAGGGAGAGGTTTGGCTTGTCTCCGCTGCCGTATTCATTGCCGGTATCCCCCTCTTCCCCTTCTAAGGTGGCGTCCATGCCCATAACGGCGATTACCACATCGCTTGCCTCACATACGCCCCGCACTTCCGCTTCTCTGTCATTTGCCTGGGCAAGTCCGCTTGTCCTGTCCTGATAAAGATGGCATCCCTGGGAGTAAAGGACTCTCACATCCTCCCCCACATAATCCTGTATACCCTCTAACACTGTAATATACCTGGAAGCCGTGCCCTCATAGTTCCCCACAAGGGCGCTTCTGCTGTCCGCATTGGGACCGATTACCCCGATGGTCTTAAGCGCCCTTTTATCCAATGGAAGAATATTATCTTTATTCTTAAGAAGCACTGCGGATTTTTCCGCCACTTCACAGTTAAACTCCCTTGCCTCTTTTGTGTCCACTGCTGTGTAGGGTATGGCGTCAAAGGGATTTTCTTCTTTTTTGTCAAAAACCCCAAGCTTCATCCTTGTGGTAAAGAGGTTCACTACCGCCTCATCAAGTCTCTCCTCGCTGACCTTTCCCTCCCGCACTGCCTGGGTGAGATACATAAATAAAGTGCCGCAGTTTAAGTCACAGCCGTTGTTCATAGCCATTGCCGCAGCTTCCTGGGCGTTGGAACATACCCCGTGGCCCTCGTAAAAATCTTTGATGGCCCAGCAGTCGGAGGTAACATGTCCCTCAAACCCCCACTCTTTTCTTAAAATATCAATCAAAAGAGTTTTGCTGCCGCAGCAGGGTTCCCCATTGGTTCTGTTGTAGGCTCCCATCACTGTCTCTACCTTTGCCTCTTTCACACAGGCTTCAAAGGCGGGAAGGTAAGTTTCCCATAAGTCCTGCTCATTTGCCAGGGCGTTAAATTCATGCCGCACGTCCTCCGGCCCGCTGTGCACCGCAAAGTGTTTTGCGCAGGCGGCAGTCTTTAAATAATTTTCATCATGCCCCTGAAGCCCCATAATATATCTGACCCCAAGCCTTCCGGTAAGGTATGGGTCTTCCCCGAAGGTTTCATGACCCCGTCCCCACCTTGGGTCACGGAAGATGTTCACATTGGGGGCCCAGAAGGTCAGCCCCTTATAAATATCCGTATCCCCGCTATTCTGCTGCATATTAAACTTGGCCCTTGCCTCAGTGGACACCACATCCGCCACCTGCTCCATCATATCCTCATCAAAAGCCGCCGCCATTCCCACAGCCTGGGGAAATACTGTGGCTGTGCCTGCCCGGGCAACGCCGTGAAGGGCTTCATTCCACCAATTATATTTTTTAATTCCCAGACGCTCAATAGCAGGCGCCTGGTACAGGGTCTGCTCCACTTTCTCCTCTAAGGTCATCTGAGACACCAGCTCTTTTGCCCTCTGGCGGTATCCTTCTAACTTTTCTCTGTTTTCATTCAATTCCATCTCCGATTCCTCCGATTTATTTTATTTTTCCTATAGTTCCACCTGTTTACAGTTTTCTGATTTACTGGTATGATAAATTATTAAAGATATATTCACAAGTATTCGTTTTCTGAAAGGAAGCACAGATATGACCAATACGATACATCTGCCAAAGAGCCATCCCCCTGACCCTAATTTTAAACGCATCGTGGAGGGCAGACAGGAAAAAGTATCCTATCCCAAAGATTCCTCGGTACGGTTGTGGGTCAACCGGGAATTTGAAAATTATCCTGACCACTGGCATAATGCCGTGGAGATGATTATGCCTGTAGACGGCGGCTACCATGCGGCTATCGGCAGCCGCTCTTATTCCTTAAGCACAGGGGATATCCTTATCATCCCTGCGGGGGAACTCCACGCCCTCACCGCCCCGAAGGAGGGCGTGCGGCTGATTCTGCTGTTTGAACTGGCGCCGCTTTCCGAAATGCACAATTTTCCCAATTTACTTCCCCTCCTATCCTTTCCGCTGCACTTTTGCGCCTTGGAGCAGGACGGGTTTTATCTTACCTTAAAAAACCTGATACTTGGGATATACAATGAATATATGGGAGGCGATGCTTTCAGTGAGTTTAAAATTTACGCTTCCATACTGCAGCTATGTGCGGAAATAGGCAGAAAACATATGGAAAACAGTCTGGAATTTTCCGATCTGGCACCCAACAAGCAGTCAGAGTATATCAATAAATTCCACACCGTATTCCAGTATATCAACGCCCATTACATGGAGCCTTTGACCCTGGAACAAGCCTCCAAAGTGGCATGTTTTTCCAAGTATCATTTTTCCAGGCTTTTTAAACAGTACACTGGCACAACCTTTTATGATTATTTAACCTTAAGAAGAATACGCAGAGCAGAAGAACTTTTGTCCACATCCGGGTACTCGGTCACAGACGTGGCCCTTGCGTCAGGCTTTTCCAGTATCGCCACCTTTAACCGCACCTTTAAAAAGCTAAAGGGCTGCACTCCCACGGAATACTGTTCCCTGTGCCGCCTGGACAACCGGAGACACTGAAAACTTCCTGCCTGCTTACGAATCTTCTGTGGTAAAGTAGCTTAAATCTTCCTTCACCGCTTTTGACAGTTCCTTTAACTCCGAGGCTGTCTTTAAAAGAGAAACCGTAGCATCCTTTAATTCCTCCATGGAATCATTTGTCTGCTGTGTTGTCGCCGTATTTTCCTGGGCTATGGCGGAGAGGCTGGTCATAATGTCAACCACATGGGCTCCTGCCCTGCCGCATGTCTCAGCCTGCTCTAATACGCCTTTCATTCCGCTGCCAACAGATAAAATTCCGCCCTCCACTGTGTAAAATCTGTCTTTTGTCTCGGCCAGTTTCTGCTTCTGATCCATTATCATTTCTGTAACTTCACTGATGGACTGTACCGTCTGCCTGGACTCTTCCGACAGGGACAGTATGATTTCATTAATATTCCCGGCGGATGAATTGGTCTGCTCCGCCAGTTTTTGGATTTCGCTTGCCACCACCGCAAATCCCTTTCCTGCCTCTCCGGCCCTTGCCGCCTCTATACTGGCATTCAGGGACAATAAATTTGTCTGGCTTGCAATCTCTGCAATGAGATCAACCACTTCCTGGATTTTTACTACAGATGCGTTTGTCTTATGTATCTGATCCGATATTTTCATAAACGCCTGGGCGGTTCTGTCGCTTGTACCGCTTAACTCCTGGATGATTTTTGCAGCCTGGCTTCCCTTTTCCTTCATGCCCTTTGAGGTAAGGGATAATTCATTTACGCTCTCGCCGATTTGCAGCATCCCCTCCTGCATACCCGACACCTGCAGGGAGGAATTTGACACATCCTCGGCCTGAACCTCCGCCCCTTTTGCGATTTCATCCAGCGCTGCGCCCACAATCTCCGCCGCTCCTTTTGTCCTGTCCGCTTTCCTTTCCAGTTTTCCCCCTGTCTCTGCCAGATCTGCGGAAATTTCCTGGAGATGGCTGATGCTTCCCTCCAGCTTATCGAAAAACACATTCAGGCTTTTGCCAAACTGGGAAAATTCGTCATTCCCCTCCGCCTCTATCCTGACGGATATCCGGCCCTGGGTGATTTTATCCAGCGTCTTTTTAAAAAGCATCACCTTTTTATCCATGCCGCTTCCTATCAGCACAGTCATGCCAACCAGCACAATTGCCGCAATTATAAGCACAAACACACTGACTCTAAAGGCGGAAACTTGTACGTCTTCCATATCCTTTGAAGCCATATTTTTCACAAGGGAGCACAACTCTGTAAGTTCATTGTTTAATAAAACATTCTCAGCCTTTTTTGCAAGGATTTTATCGTCTATTTCCAGCATCTGACGAAAAAGCTCCTTTTGCGCCTGAAGTTTTAAAAGGGAATCCTTTACAAGTTGTTCGCCTTCCGTGTACAGCGGAATGTTTTCTTCTATCTCTGCCGTCAGGGCTTCTATTTTTCCCCGGCTCTCCTCCACATCTTTGCCTTCCACCACCAGCTTGCTGTACTGGCTGATGTCGCTTTCAAGGGTGTTAAGACTGCCCTCAAAGCCATAGACCCCGGAATAGGAACCGCCGTACTTGTAGTCAAAAGTCATCTCTGTGGGCTCCAGGTACAGGGTATATTCTATGTCGGAATAATTTTGGGGCTCGTATTCTTTTATGGGAATCTGCACTGCAAACTCCTCCCAGCACTGGTTAGCGGCGTTAAAGTTACAGCCGATGCGTATGGCAGGGGCAGCAGGAAATGTGGTGATTTCACTGTCCACATAAGCAAGGCCGGAACCCTGGGGAGCCGATATCCCAGATATGTCCACCTGGACGCAATCTCCCCCTTTTACCAGTTTTATGTCTGTAATGTAACAGTTTTTATCATAGGTAAGGGTTCCCCCCACCCGGAATGCCAAAAAGTCCCGCTTTACGCTTTCCGGTATGGGGCCTTTGTAAACCGCCTTTATATATTCTTTGCCGTCAATTTCCACTCTCTCGCCGGTGGTCCACATATGGGCGTCTATCCACTTTATCTCCAGCCAGTCCTGCTTATCAATCAGGTCCGAAAAACTCTCGGAAAGCCCGCTGTCCCCTTCCAGGTACTGGCCGTACAAACCCTTTTCCCCGTCAAATCCCCGGCTGGCGCTGAGACTGCTTATCTCACTGTAGTTTGCCGAAAGCCCCGCCAGATCTTTAAGAATTTTGTCCACATCCCCTTCATATCTGGAATCTGTCAGACCCCGCAGCGCCTGTGCCTTTGATGTCATCTGTGAAAGATTGCCAAGGATGCTGTCCAGATACCCCTGGTCAATATAATACTGATACTGAGTTTCCAGCGCAATGTTTTTCACCTGAAGTACATCCAGGTCACTGACAATAGACTCTATTTCGCTGTTGCCGCTGTTTCTGTCCAGGGAATGAATGCCTAACACTCCGATGCCTACTGCCACAATAAGGGAAAAAATACCAATAAGCGCTATTTTGCTTTTAATAGTTTGAAACACCTTCCCGCTGTGTTTCTTTTTTCTTTTTTTCATATCCCTTCTCCTGTTATCCTATGGTAAAATTGATGAAATCAAAGCGCTGGGCTGCAGGCCTATTCGGCAATATTTAGGTTTTTCCCTTTTAACCCCAGGAATGTCCCTTCCCCATGCCCTCCTTCTGCATGCCCTATGAGCCATTTGTTTACAGCCGCTAAAAGTGCGTCCTCATTTGGCGCAGAGCCGTCAGCAGCCACTGCAGTATGTTTTTCCCTCAGCGGCCCATTGGTTCCTCTGGGAAGTACAACTGCCACTAAAAATCCCTTTCCCTCTACGCCGCAGGGCGCATAGTGGAGCGTGTCGGCATACAATTCCACCCCTGTTCCCCCAGGAAGGAAGAAGGCTTGTGCCTTTGCCGTGTCATAGGTGAAATCCTCGTTTACATCCTGCTGCCGCCCCAGAATCAGGACAGTATCTGTGGCGGCTACGTTTACCTCTGAACTTCTGTGATATTCCAGTCCGTTTAAATATGTATTATGCCCGTTGCAGTATCCGATTTGAATGGGCATCTCCCCGTAGAAAACAGCGGAAAGTTCTTTCATCACCGGCAGTTTTTCCAATTCCAAAACGCTGGGTTCATAGACTACCCCTTCCGGCATTGGCATATCCTTCATCTTTTCCACCAGTTCCCGAAAATCAACATTTCGGATTACCCTTCCGTATTTATGAAATTCTTCAGATTCCACTTTTAAAATTTCCATGCCGCACCTCCTATTTTACGAAAGGATTCTCTGTGGCATAGGGAAGGTTTGCGGGACGGTTGTAATCCAAATCCTCCACCGGCACTCCGAGATACTTAAATACCTCAAACAGTTCCCTGCCGTAATGTCCAAAAGCAACTGCGCCATGATGGGGATAGTTTTTCTCAATCAGCACATGGCGGTAGAACCTGCCCATCTCCTGAATGGCAAATACGCCGATGGATCCAAAAGAGCGCGTTGCCACCGGAAGGATTTCTCCCTGGGCCATGTAAGCCCGAAGCTTGCAGTCCGCTGTGGACTGGAGACGGAAAAATGTAATATCTCCAGGTATAATGTCTCCCTCTAAGGTTCCGTTTGTCACTTCTTCCGGAAGGCTTCTTGCCATAATCATCTGGTTTTTCATCTCATGTCCTGACAGTTTTCCGGAACAGGTATTCCCGCAGTGGAATCCCATAAAGGTATCTGTATGCCTGTAATCAAACCTGCCTTTTATAGATTCTTCATACATATCCCCAGGTACGGAATTGTTGATATCTAACAGGGTGACGGCATCCTGGCTGACACAGGTACCGATAAACTCACTTAACGCCCCGAAAATGTCCACCTCACAGGATACCGGAATCCCACGCCCGGTGAGACGGCTGTTTACATAACATGGTACAAATCCAAACTGGGTTTGGAAAGCAGGCCAGCACTTTCCGGCGATTGCCACATACTCTCTGTATCCCTTATGCTCCTCTATCCAGTCAAGAAGGGTCAGTTCATACTGGGCAAGCTTGTTAAGTATCTGTGGCTTTTTGTTTCCGGCTCCAAGCTCTTTTTCCATATCCGCCACAACCTCAGCAATCCTCTCGTCATTATCATGCTTGTGAAATGCCTCAAAGAGGTCAAGTTCTGAATTTTCCTCTATTTCCACATTTAAGTTATAGAGCTGTTTGATGGGGGCGTTGCATGCCAGGAAATTCTGCGGCCTTGGGCCGAATGTGATGATTTTTAAATTGGACAGCCCTATAATGGCTCTTGCTATGGGCAGAAACCCGTGAATCATATCTGCGCAGCTTTCCGCATCCCCCACGGGATATTCCGGTATATAGGCCCCTGTATTTCTCAGTTTTAAGTTATAGCTTGCGTTTAACATACCACAGTAAGCGTCGCCTCTGCCCTGGCAGAGATTGCCCTGTGTCTCCTCCGCTGCTGCCACAAACATTTTCGGCCCCTCAAAATGCTTGGCCAAAAGCGTCTCGGCAATCTCCGGGCCAAAGTTCCCAAGATAGACGCAAAGGGCGTTGCACCCTGCTTTTTTAATATCCTCAAGAGCCTTAACCATGTCAATCTCGCTCTCCACAATGCAGATAGGACATTCATAAATATCCTCTTTGTCATATTTCCTGCCATAGGCTTTTACTACTTCCTGCCGCCTTCCTGTTGATAAGGACTCCGGAAAGCAGTCCCTGCTCACTGCCACGATGCCGATTTTTACTTTTGGAATGTTGTTCATACTAAAATCCTCCTGTTTTTTACATTTTTTGAAACCCCTGTTCAGCCATGGGGCTATAATAGTTTCCCAAACAATGCTTTGCATGCCGGGTAGATATTTTTATACTGCTGATAACGTGCCTCATATTTTGCCGCAAGCTCTGAATCCGGCAAAACGGTATCTTTTATCTTTACTGTTTTTTCCGCCGCCTCTTTTACATCGGCAAACTCCCCGCATGCCACTGCTGCCAGCATGGCCCCGCCCAGCGCGGCGCCTTCTTCAGTTTCCAGAATATCCAGTTTGATATTCAGCACATTAGCAATGATTTTTTTCCACAACGGGCTTTTTGCCCCGCCGCCGCATATTTTTGCACGCTCTATTTGTATCCCAAGGGATTTTGCCACCTCAAAGGAGTCCCTTAAGGCAAAAGCTACTCCCTCTAAAACAGCCTGGGTCATTTCTGGCCGCCCGGTATCCATTGTCATACCGATAAAAACTCCCCTGGCATCCGGGTCGTTGTAAGGAGAACGCTCCCCCATAAGATAGGGCAGATAATACACATGGTTCTCCCCTAAATCTGCAATTCCCTCCTGCTCTTTGCCGTAATCCGTGACACCGATAATCCCGTCCATCCACCACTTGTTGCAGGATGCTGCGGATAGCATACAGCCCATAAGATGATATGCACCACCGGCGTCGCAAAAGGCATGCAGGGCGTTGTTTTTATCCACCCGGAAACTGCCGGAGGAAATAAATATGGTACCGCTTGTCCCAAGAGAAATGGTACAGCTCCCGTCTCCCACAGTTCCTGTGGCAACTGCGGAAGCCGCATTGTCCCCTGCCCCTGCTGCAACTTTTACATTCTCTCCCATTCCAAGATCCTGTGCAATTTCCCGGCGCAGAACGCCCACACATTCATAACTTTCGTAAAGTTTTGGCAGCATACTTTCCGAAATCCCGCAGATACCGCACATTTCCTTTGACCACTGACGTTTTTTTACATCCAAAAGGAGCATTCCCGATGCGTCCGACACATCTGTGGCATGCACTCCAGTCAGCCGATACGAAAGGTAATCTTTTGGAAGCATAATCTTATCTATTCTGGCAAAATTCTCCGGCTCGTTCTTTTTCACCCACAAAAGCTTGGGTGCTGTAAATCCCGTAAATGCTATATTTGCCGTATACCCGGAAAGGGCTTCCTTCCCGATGCCATTGTTTAAATATTCACACTCTTCCTTTGTCCTGCCGTCATTCCACAGAATGGCGGGCCGGATAATGCAATCCTCTTTATCAAGAATCACCAGGCCGTGCATCTGGCCCCCAAAACTGATTCCCGCCACCTCTTTTCCGTCAAATCCCGTAAGCAGCTCCTTTATCCCGGCAATAGTTTCCCGGTACCAGTCCTCCGGATCCTGCTCCGACCATCCGGGCTTTGGAAAATACAGAGGATATTCCCTTGTCACTGTATTTTTCACCTCTCCCTCCCCGTCCATCAGCAAAAGCTTCACCGAGGATGTCCCCAAATCAATTCCTACGTAAAACATATCCTGCCTCCCAAGTATGATAATTCATCCATTTCATCCATGGCCAAACCAGGGATGAAATGGACGCCTGTATGTTATATCCCTATTATACTTGTACATATTCCCCAATACATCTTAGATATTGCTATATTTTTTTCACATATTGCCCGATTGCAGACAGGGATAATTTTCTCAAAGGAGATATAAAAAAATCCCGGAGGTTCTGCTTACCCCCATGTTAGGAACTGTGCTCAAATAGCTTGTGCTTGTAAGAGTATTTATGCACTGTTTTTTAGAACAGACGAAACCCCAGTCCCCAGACAGTTTCAATATACTCACAGTCAGAAATATTTTTCAGCTTCCTGCGGATATTGCTGATATGCACATTGACGGTTTTGTCCTCCCCTATATAATATTCTTCCCATGCATACTCGTAGAGTTCATTTTTTGAAAAAACCTTCTGGGGATACTTTAAAAATAATTCCATAATCCGGTATTCCCTTGCCGTCAAAGAAACAGGCTTTTGGGACACAAACAGCTGTTTTTTTTCCAAATCCAGACGCAAATCCCTATGCTGAAGGCTCATCTTTTGTCCCGTCCCTTCCCCCCTGTTTCTAAGCTGCACCAAAACTCTTGCCCTTAACTCCTTTAACTCAAAAGGTTTTGTCATATAATCATCCGCCCCCAGGGTCAAAAGGTCAACCTTTGTATCCAGCTCGTCCTTGGCCGAGAGCACAATAACAGGAATGCTGCTCTCCTTCCGCACTTCCCCAAGCAGAGTTTCCCCCATTTTCCCTGGAAGCATCAAATCTAGTATGATAAGGTCAAAAGACCGGCTCTTTAACAAAAGTTCCGCTTCCGTCCCGGAAAAGGCGCTGACGCAGGAATACCCTTCCTTCGACAAATCCAGATTTATCATCTCATTTATTTTACTGTCATCTTCCACAATCAGAATGCTTTTCATTGGCTGTTTCCCCCTGCAATGTTTCCTTTTCCTCATATTATATCCTATCCTGTTTTTGGGGACAATGCATTTTCCGGAATGTAACGGGATGTTTTGTCTTTCTTGAATTATTTAGATTTTATATTACAAAAAAGCATATAATATACTGTAGACTTTATCTTTGGTGTGTGTTATACTTTCTTAAAGAGGAGGCGAGGGTATATGGATAATAAAGAATTGTTAACGGCTATTTCCGATTTCATGGATCAGAAGATTGATTGCCTGGAAAAAGAATGGACCAAAGAATTGATTCCCTGGAAGAAGGGATGGACCAAAAAATTGATTCCCTGGAAGAAAGGATGGATCAAAAAATTGATTCCCTGGAAGAAAGGATGGACCAAAATATTGATTCCCTGGAAGAAAGGATGGATCAAAAGATTGATTCCCTAAGAAACGATTTGGAAAAGAAAATAGAAAACAGTGAGAAAAATTTAAAGCGGGAACTGGTCAAAAGCGAAAACTTGATTTTAAAAGAGGTTGACGATGTTCACAGGCTTCTAATCGAACATGACAAAGACCACACAAAGCATATTGCGTAATACTGTTAATTGCTGATATTCAATAATGTTACAGTCAAAGAACTGTACAACAACCATAATTTTACCCAAAGTCAAAATGAGTTTCTTATACAATATTGCCATACAATTTCCGTGGATAATTTGATATAATATTGAAATATAGATAATTTTTTTACTGACTACTACGGGGAAAGGACGCTTATGGGCACGGAATCACTTCATACATCAACTGTATATAAATCAGCTCTTGCGGTAAATATTGCTTTTCTTGCGGTCCACGTTTGCTTTTTCATCTGTTTCGCTCTTTTGCATATTACGGTTATGGCTGTTGTAAATGTGTTTAGCATTTCCACCTACATTATTACACTTTTTTTACTGCACAAGGAAAGGATATTGCTTTTTGCCTATACTACATATATAGAAGTATTCATCCATATGAGTCTTGCCACCATCTGCCTGGGATGGAACTGCGGATTCCAAATCTGCTTCCTTGGAATGGTTATTCTTGTTTTTTATGTGGAATATATTCTGATGTCTACAAAAAACAGCACCTTTTACGGTGCAAGGCTTGCCATGGGTTATTTTCTGGCTTACATCGTATGTGCCGTTGTCACACATGTGATTCCGCCATTTTATGTAATCAGTGAAAGTATGGAGTTTATTATAATGCTGGCTGTTTCCTCCGCCACATTTTCTCTCTGTATCTTTTTTATGTCCCTTTTGGTGTACCTGACTATGCGCTCCACCAGAAACCTGTCCCACACGGCTCAGACAGATGCCCTGACAGGACTGCCTAACCGGCATTATCTTACTAATAATCTAAAAAAGATTTACATAAACCCGGAGATGAGGGATTACTGGATTACCATTGCAGACATTGACAATTTCAAATCCATTAACGATACATACGGCCACAACTGTGGAGACTATGTTTTAAAAACCATCTCAGAGCTTTTACAGAAACATTGTAAAAAAGCGGGAATTACCCCCTGCCGCTGGGGCGGTGAGGAATTCGTGCTCTTTGGCTCTGTAGGCAACAACCGTCAGGCACAGCTGACATTTTTAGAAGATATCCGAAAAGAAATTGAACAATATCCCTTTCAATATGGCGAACAGAATTTCCGCCTGACAATTACCTTAGGCACGGCCCTGTGCAATATTGAACAGGATTTAGACCAGTGGGTAAATCTGGCTGACAAAAAATTGTATGTAGGAAAGTACAGCGGAAAAAATAAAGTAGTGTTCTAGTTTAACTATGACTTTTTTCAGGATTATTTAATCTATCTATCTCTTTTATTTTCCGCTTTTTTTCATACATTTTTTTATCTGCCCGTTTTGCAATCTGGTATACATCCTTGTCCCCTTCTCTGTATTGTTCAAAACCGCTGGCAATTCTTCCATAAAAAACTTTATCCTCTCCCTTTATCCTGACTTCGATTTTCTCATCCTCTAAAACCCTGGAAATTTCCTGAATTTTTTCCCTGGTCATATCCCTGGTCAATACACAGAATTCATCCCCCCCGATGCGGTAAACCCTCACCTTTTTTTCAAACAGCTCATTGACAAAAGTCGCCGCACGGATAATATAATTATCACCCAGCTGATGCCCCATATTGTCATTGCACCATTTCAGATTATTCAAATCCATCACAAAAACCTGGGCATGTTCCAATTCCTCCTGGTCATACTGGGCAATTTTCCTGGAATAGGCAGTTCTATTCCACACCCCTGTAAGGGCGTCCGTAAAAGCAAGCTTATGGTACAATTCCGCCTCTTTTCCCTTGCTGGTCAAGTCGGCAATTTCCCTGGTAAACATGTAGCACAAAATCACAATGTATGCCAGGAAACATACCCGGCCAATCACATTTGCACTTCCTTTGGTAATGTAATAAATAACCAGGTCAAAGACAAACCCAAAAATAATTAAAATAAGGCTTAACACATTTATTTTCATTTCTTTTGTCAAAACACCCTGCCTTGCCTCTTTTACAGCCATATAAATGACCACAAACATAAAAAAGATACAGGTTACATGCATTCCCCACAGCGTCTCTTTATAATCATAAATCTGAAACACTTGGAGCAGCGTGGTTCCCACAATATCCGTCAGACTCATAAAACAGCACACTTTCCAGATTACGTGATCCTTATCGGCAAACATGTCTCTGGTAAAAAGAATAAAAGGCGGAACCATAAGCATCAGCGACAGATATGCCAGATATGTGGAAAACAAACTCTTCCCAAAAACCATCGACAGGCAGGAACTTTCGTTGGAGGACCAGATGCCCAAAAATGCAGCAAATGTCCCTAAGTGCATAAGTGTTACAACACTTTTGCCCACATCCCCTCTTCTCTTTATAATAATGCAGTAAATCAATATCACCACTCCCACCATGATAGTCAAAAAGCATATCATAAGGGAAGGCAGCTCACGAAAGAGCACCTTTTTCATTATGCTGTATTTTGAACCGTCGTAAATATCCGGCACCCTGTGTTTATTCTGGTCATAGGGAGAACTTAAATCAATTGTTATAATGCTCCCAATATGCGTACCCTTTACGGCTACAAAATTCCACCCGCTGCCCGGAGTTTTTCCAAAAGGATTTTCCGGGATGGAAACTTCATACACCACATTCTTCCCAATCGTCACCCGCACATTCTGGTGAACCGTATAAAAAGCAATATATCTGTCCCTGACATCGGAAGAATCAATCACCCCCTGCATAGACGCCCCTGTTTCCCCCAATGACACATTATATTCCATCTGCTTTACAGATTCTTCCGGCTCATACGCAACATTTACATTCCTGTGGAATCCAATTATAATACAAAACAATAGTATTATGGAAACTGCACATACCATGAGATATATTCTGCGAATATTTTTCATCTGGCCTCTCCTCTTACGCAGTTTTGCTGCTACAACATCTTTCTCTTTTTTAATACCAAAAGCGCCAATATACAGATTGCTCCTGTGAGCACACAGATAATTAAAAATCCATGAGGCGTATTAGACAGAGGCATCCAGGCATCACTGACATTCATTCCGTATAATCCCGAAATAATCGTGGGAATCGCCATAACAAGCGTAATGCTTGTAAGAAATTTCATCACATTATTCAAACGGTTATTAATAATGGTGGAAACCAACTCCCTTGCCCCATGTATAATATCCCTATATATATTTGTCATCTCAAGGGCCTGCCTGTTCTCCACAATCACATCATCCAACAGGTCTTTATCCTCGGTATACTGTTTGATTCTCTCATAACGGGTTAAGCGCTCCAATACAATTTTATTGGCGCTCAAAGACGTGGCGAAATACACCAGATTCGTCTCCAGTTCGTGCAGAGTAATCAAATCCTTATCCTCAGTGGTCTCCGTACCGATTCTCTTCTCTATTTCACTCCTCTTTTTGTCAATGACCCGAAGCAGGGACTGATAGAGATTTGTGGTTCGCAGCAAAATCTGATACACAAACCGAATTTTTTTCTTTGTGCTGAATCCCCGCATACGGTTATTATAAAAATAATTTAAAATCACTGTGTCCTCACTGCATACGGTGATAATAGCATCCCCCACCAGCAAAATACCCAGCGGTATGGTAGTGTAGGCTCTCTGTTCGTTTCGCATCTCCTCACAGGGAATGTCCACCAAAATCAGGGTGTACCCGTCCTCCATCTGCACACGGGAACTCTCCTCCTCGTCCAACGCCGCCCGAAGGTCGGAAATATCAATATCATAGTGCCCCGCCACCTCCATCAGCTCGTCCATGGTGGGGGAAATCAAATGCACCCATACATCCGGTTCATATATAAACATCTGTGAAAGCACTCCATTGTCTGTCTTATATATTGTCTTCATAACTGGTCTCCATTTTTATCCCAGAAATTACCTGCCACATAAATCATGGCAGTATATTATCATTTGACATTATGGGTTATTATATCACATTAGAAAGGAAATTTGAAGTTTTCTTTTTCCATATCCTGTGATATAATGGTTTTTAAGAATTCAAAGGAGAAATCATAGATATCTTTGTTCCTTTGGCGAAAATCAGAATATTTGAGAAGGAAACCTGTATGAATACAAACGAATCAGCAGAAAATTATTTAGAAACCATCCTTGTATTAAGTCAAAGACTCCCAGTTGTCCGCTCTGTGGACATTGCCACAGAAATGAATTTTAAAAAATCCAGCATCAGCGTTGCCATGAAAAACCTTAGGGAAAAAGGCCATATCACCGTAAGTGATGCAGGATTTATCTCATTGACAGAATCCGGACAAAAGATAGCAGACATGATTTACGAACGCCACACCTTTATCTCCAACTGGCTGATTTCCCTTGGCATCGATGAAAAAACTGCTGTGGAAGATGCCTGCCGCATGGAACATGTCATCAGCCCGGAAAGTTTTGCCGCCATAAAGAAATATGTTACCAATTCCTAAAAACAAAGGTGTAAAGTCCATGGCAGTTAGGATTCTGCACCTTTTATAAGCCCTGTTACCAGAACCAGTATTTCTTCTTTACCCCAATATAAACAAAGACCAGCCCAAGAAGCACAACAGCCGTTACAAGAACCACCGCAAATTTCACCATCCCATTCCCAAGTTTCTTTTCCGTAATCAGATACTTTCCCGCACTGTCCAGCTTTAACAGATGCATCTCCTTCTGATCCAACAGTTCATACTTCCCTTTGGAGGAATTATAAAGATACAGATACTCCCCGGACACGGTTTTTTCTTCCAATTGAAGGGTAATCCTGCCACAGATATTCTGCTCTCTGTTCACGCAGAAACTTGTGCCTTTTTCCTCTTCTTTAAACTCGATATCCGTATAAAACTCATTGCTCCAGTTTGATATGTCTTTCCCATCTATCTGCAAAAGATAACCGTCCCCATGCAGGGTTAAAACTTTCCCGTTTTCATAGAGATACCGCAGCATGTCTGAGGAAACCAGGGGGCAGTCTTTTACAGAAACTTCCGTACCGTATTCTGTCTGGGTTTTCCCGGCGCTTTCCTGCTGCTCTGGCTCCTGTGTCCTGCCCTCCAGATTTACGATTACCATGACCGCCGTACTGGTATCGCTGTTTTTTACAAGCACCGTCCCGCTTCCGGATTTTTTGGCAGTGACAAGGCCGCCTCCGGTGACAGATATAATGTCCGGGTTTTCACTTTCGTAGGTTATGCCCTGGTCTGCTGTTGCCGGAAGTACCTTTGCGGAAAGCTGAAAAGTATCCCCCTCTTTCAGCACCAGATATGTGGTGTTCATTTCAATTTTGGCAGTTGCATATTTTACGGTCAAATCCACACTTTTGGAAACATTTCCTGCGGAAACCGTAATGGTAACTTTTCCCGCCCCGATGCCTTTTACTTCCCCGGAGGAATTGACGGTGGCAATTTTTTCATCGGAGGAACGGTATGTCACCGTAGTGTCCGTGGCGTTTGCCGGAAGCACAGTGACAGATAAATTCATGGTCTTGTCCACTTCCAGTTCATCTTCATGGTCGGAAATCTCTATGTCCTTTACTGGAATCTTCTCATTCTCGTCCTTTGCCGCTATTACTTTTAAGGAAAATTTCTTCTTCACCTTTCCGCAGCTTACGGTAATGTCTGCCTTTCCAATGGCAATCCCCGTAACCCTGCCGATTTCATTGACAGTGGCAATCTTTGTGTCGCTGGATTTATAAGTTACACTCTGCTCCCCTGCATCCGTTGGAATCGGTGTCACGCTCAAAAGCTGGGAAGTCCCCACTTCAATTTCTGCCGGGCAGTCTCCCAGGTCAATATCCCTCACTGCAGTATTTGCCTCAGCTACTGTTAAAGTAAATTTTTTGGATACACCCCCGCAGGCGGCTGTGATTTCCGTTTTACCCTCAGATTGGGCGGTGATTCTCCCCATCTCGTTTATTTCCGCCACAACCGGATTTCCCGAAGAATACGAAACCTTTGTATCCGTGGCATTTTCCGGCAAAATGGTAATTCCTAAAAGCTGTCTCTCCCCCACCTTCATTTCAGACTGGTAATCCCCCAGGTCAATATCCTTAACCGGAACTTCCCCCGACACAACAGTCAGCGTAAATCTCTGGGATATCCCGCCAGAGGACACGGTGATTTCCGCCATCCCTACACTAAGGGCCGTTATCCTTCCCGCCCCGTTAATCTCCGCCACCCCCGGATTCCCCGAAGAATATGTAATCTTTGTATCTGCCGCTTCCGCCGGGAGAACCGTCACGCTAAGGAGCTGCTTTTCCCCCACTTTCATCTGGGACTGATACTCCCCCAGGTCAATCTCCGTCACTGCAGCAGGAGCAGGCAGGGCTTCTGTCTCGGATGCTAAAGCATATCCTGTGCCTTCAAATATTTGCCCTCCACAGATAAAAACCAATAGGAGGACAGAATAAAGCCGTCTTTTTAACTGCTTATCTTTCCACATTTGTGTTTCCTTCTCTTTCAAAATAATTTATTATTTATATTTTACGCCCAGCTTTTCTAACACATAGTCAAAATACGTCATCTTGTCATAAATAATTCTGGCTTCAACCGTCATCCCGTTGGACAGGTTCACCTTGTCCCCGGTTTTGGAAACAAGATAATCCATTTCCGGAAGGATGCGGATTTTAAACACCTGGGAACTTCCGTTTTCCCCGCCCTCCATGGTGGTGACATTGCTGTCTATCCGCTGTACCCTTCCGGCAATATTCCCATATATGGTCTGGCTTAAGCCGTTTACTTCTATCTGCACCTCATCCCCCTGATGGATTCGGGCCATGTCCGCCGTACTGATGTAGGCATCCACTACCGTGTCCGCATTTTCCGGGGTAATGGTTGCCACCGGGGATGCGGTCTGCACCACCATACCTGTCTTGTAATCTGACAGAAGATGCAGCGTTCCTGTGGCGCTGGCTTTTACCTCGTATTCGTTTTTACCATTCCCCACGGCGGATAACTGGGCTTTTGCGGATTCCAGCTGGTTTTCCAATTCCTTTCTGGCATTTTCCGCCGTCTGCAGTGCAGTGTAATATAGCTCCGACTTCTTACTCTGGGCTTTTACCAGTTCGCTTTCAATCTGTTCATCGGTGTAGCCGTAGGATTTGTACATGGTGGTGTCTACCTCATTTTGTGCCACCTGTGCCTTGTAATTTTCAAACATACTGTAATACAGGCTGTCCTTATTTTCCCCGGCATCAAAGTAATTGGTGTCCTCTTTGATGGATTTTATCAGCTTGTCGTACTGGGCAATCTGCTCCTCATAATTCTCCTGGCTGTCTGCAAGCTGTTCCTCCTGCAGGTCGAAATCCAGGCTTTTTACCACAAAAAGAACGTCTCCTTTTTGTACCAGCTTTCCCTCCTCCATATAGGACTTGGCAATCTCCCCGGTAAAAGATGGCATCACATAGTTGGAATCCGAACTGGTAATGCTTCCATCCGCCCTGACCATGTAGGCTTTGTGGGCAAATGTGCTCCATACCGTTATGCCTGCCATGGTAAAAAAGACGATAAGCACCAGCATATATCCAAAGGGAGGTATTTCCTTGTCAAACATAATGCGGCTGTCTTTTAAATCTTCTAATGTTTTTGCCTGAGCGCTCATATGATTTCTCCTGTTTAATTGATATTCTTCAATGAGATTATATTATATAATCTAAGAATTTTAAATTGACAAAAAATAGTTCTGCCCACCAGAAATGTCATTCCAAATACAATTCCAAATGATGCCCCAACGAAAACATCCGGCTCATTAACAAAAATGTAAAACAACAGCGCAGAAACACTTATTCCCAGACAGAAAATACTTACCCATATCACCAAAAACGTCTTCTTCCAGATTTTAAAATGTTCCTCTGGTATAAAATAACTATAATGTATCGTACCTGTCACCTTCAGGTTTTTGTCTATCACCACATCTTTTTCTATCTCTTCAATCATAAGCGCAAGAGGAATTTTGATATCATGTATATCCGGCAATAACATACTGAGTACCGATGCACATAAAATCAGCCACGGAGGGCTCTGAAATGTTCCATTCATACAAATTATTTTATTCTGATACCTGCTGCATACATAATTTTCCGCCTCACATTTAACCATGCCACGCATTCCTCCTATTTCAAATAAACAAATTTGCCTATAAACACGGGAGAATTAACTTTCTAGTTAAATTCTCCCCTGCTTTTCCGATTATATCTTTACTCTTCCGTCAAGCTTCCTATCAGTTGCTTCTTTTTTAATTCTCACACATTGTTTGCAACCAATGTCTGAATTTATGTAAATGCATATTACATACTTTTTAAGAATTTTTCTTCGGCACAAACACATCCGCTACAATCGTTCCCTCTTCTTCATTTTCATCCACAAAAACAGTGTAGCTTTCCCCTTTCTGCTATCATTAACGCTATTATGCATGCCAAAATTTCTTTTACTCTTTCTACATTCACATTCATGTCCTCCTAATGCCATACATAACTTTACTATTTTCCTTTTTATATCATTATAAATAATATAGAAAAGATTATTACCCCTAATACTATAGCAGTATATATTAATCTTTTATTTCTTTTTGAAATTTGTTTCTCTTCCTTCAAACACCTTATATCTATTATTATCGAAACTGTTAATGCTAAAATGCCACATACTGCACTGCCAACACACAACAATATATGCACATCATCACTCAATTCCATCCAAGTATCTAATTGTTCTATCAGCATTTGTAGGAATGGTGCTAATAAAGCCAAAATGCCACAAATTATTCCCAGTTTTTTTAGTTTCATACTTTTTCCTCCAAAAAGTACTACAACATTATTTATCAGTTCACAAAATAAAACAGAAAAATTTATCAATTTTAGCCGACATGGGCTTTAAAGCCCATGTCACTCACTTAAATCACATATTCTAAATAATTTCACACCATCTATGCTTTAACCATTGTATATAAAGAAATATTCCCGAATCCATAACACTTATAAGAATAATTCTTATTTTTAGCAGCACATCCCGCTGCTATAGACGCCAGCACTCCCTCGTAAGCAGTTGCTGCTATTAAAGCCGCCGTACCTATACATCCAAAAAATGCTAACACTGCTGAACATGCAGTTTTTGCAAGCATCTTAAAAGCTTTAAAAGACAATTTTGCTAAAGCGCCTGTGGCTGCGGCAATAAAAGATGCAACACATACTCTATCTTCTCTTGTTCTAGTTCTTCCACTCATTCCTCCTTCCACATACGTCATCTCATCCTCACTCATCACTGCATAACTACTGGGCATCACAAGTGCCCCGTCATAACACATCTCCATTGCGTGTTACCTCCTTTTTCTTTTTTAATTCTCACACATTGTTTGCAACCAATGTCTGAATTTATGTAAATGCATATTACATACTTTTTAAGAATTTTTCTTCGGCACAAATACGTCAGCTACAATCGTTCCCTCTTCTTCATTTTCATCCACAAAAACCGTGTAGCTTTCCCCTTCTAACTCTATGTCATTTTCAAATGCCTCCACGTTTATTTTGTCATAGGCAATTTTTAACTGCTCCTCCGGCCCCATATAACGGCAGTACATACAGTCCGTGACACGAAGCACCGATTCCATGGAATAGGGTTTCTCTACGGAATTGATAAAATGATTGCATTGAAGCATAAGGATAATTTCCATATCCAACTCTTCCTCTTCATTGACAAATGTCCTTGTGCACTGAATCAGCGGGCCAATCTGTACAGCTCCTTTTACTTTTATGTAGGACTGCATTTTTTCCACTAGAACGGCTAAATCCATATCCTGATTTTCCAAATCGATTTTGCTTTTTAATACATTCTGTAATTTCAGTATTTTGCTTGTGTTAAATTGTAATTTTCCCATGATTTTTCTCCTTATTCTGTATCTTTAAAAACACATTCCTATAATTCGTAAATGTACTGTAAAATTGATCCTTTCTAAAAAAACTGCAGTCTTTCAACACATCTTCCTTCGTTCAAACCAGTAGTTTAAGATAGGAATCAAAATGCAGAAAACTCTGATTTTGCTGCCGATGCAAATCTTCCAAATATCCCTTTATAACATTTTTTAACCCAATCTCATCTTCCACTAATGCATAATATAAGCACATTTTCATTATGCTTAATTTTGTATTTGCTATTTCCATGTGATGCATATAATCCTCTAAAGATTTTAAAAAACATTTTTCATATATCATGTCCTGTATTTTATCCGGATACGGAAATTCCCTGTCTGCACATTTTGCAACATACATATGCAAAACAGCCTCCAGGTAAAAGAGCTCAAAATCTTCCTTAAAATCCGTACACATTTGGATTTCCAAAAGCCTGTATAATTCATGTTCTGCGGATGTATACAGCAAAACAAACCTTGCCAGATACACTTCCGCATATCCCTCTTCCATATATTTTTTCCTGACAAAGTACCCGTGGTAAGAATCCGTTTTCAGCCATCCGGCCATAATTACCGTGATGAAACTTAAAAACCCCGATATGCTGAACCAGATATTTTTTCCTGTCGTCCATAGGACGGTATACAAACTCCAAAAAACTAACTGCCCTGCAAAATTAGCTTTCTGCCCCTTTAAACACTGTTTCGTAAGCTTATCTTTATCTAATGCCCTGCTGTCATCCAAAAAAAATTTGGAAGGATAAAAATAATTTG
>Ga0137307_101312_pt1 | contig 22869 bp, 13 predicted proteins | sample NAcewD2O_March_2_FD_97180 | JGI IMG/M metagenome (GOLD analysis project Ga0137307, IMG submission 97180) | Mouse cecal microbial communities from Vienna, Austria - N-Acetylglucosamine amended D2O_March | ecosystem: Host-associated > Mammals > Digestive system > Large intestine > Cecum | place... | reverse complement strand
ATTGAGCGGCAACCGGGAGAATGTATCCCCCGGTTGCAACAAATATCAGGAATGTCGCTATTAATTTATTAAGCGATGCCATTACAGTCTGTTTAGCGGTAAAAACCGTATGTGAGTATCACGCGATTCAGCAAGCCTCGATTATGCCGAGGAAAGACTCAGCCTCAAGAGCCGCGCCTCCGATAAGACCTCCGTCGACATCCGGTTTCGCAAACAATTCAGGAGCGTTGCCTGGTTTACAGCTGCCGCCATAAAGTATTGAAGTGTCTTCGGCAACTTCCTTGCCATATTTGTCTTCAATTACCTTGCGGATGTGGGCATGCATGTCCTGAGCCTGCTCGGCTGTAGCGGTTTTACCGGTACCGATAGCCCATACAGGTTCGTAAGCTATGATGATTTTTCCGAAATCCTCCGCGCTGAGATCAAACAGAGCCTCTACCTGACACTTTACAACATCGTTATATGTGCCGTTCTCTCTCTCTTCAAGAACTTCACCTACACAGAAAATAGGTGTAAGGCCATTTGCAAGAGCGAGTTTTGTCTTTGCAAGAAGCTGCTCGTTGTTCTCTCCGAAATACTGACGGCGCTCGCTGTGACCGAGTATCACGTGAGTTGCACCTGTCGATTTAACCATAGCCGCGCTGACCTCGCCAGTGTATGCACCTTTCTCATGCTCTGAACAATTCTCTGCACCAAGCTTTACAAGTTCGCTTTCAAGAACTGCGTTTACACTTGTAAGATGAGTGAAAGGAACACATACAACAACATCACAATTCACTGTTTTACCCTTAAGAAGGCTGTTAATCTGGTTTGCCAACTCAACACCCTCTTCGAGCGTTGTGTTCATTTTCCAGTTGCCTGCTACAACATTTTTTCTCATTTTATTATATGTTTATGCAAATGATATCTGCTTTTTCACCTGCAAAGTTAACCTATTTTATTCACCTATCCAAATTTTAACAAACCGTGTATGCCTATAAAGAAGCTGTATGGACTCGATTGATACGAATTTATCCGTTTTTAACACGATATCGTATGGTTTTAATAGTTTTTCAAACAACTAATTTTTTGACATGTTGGTCATTTTTACTATTTTTGCGGTTATGGATTTTAAACTCACTTCAGAATACAGACCTACGGGCGATCAGCCGGAAGCGATCGCTGAACTCACAGAGGGTGTGAACCAGGGAATGAGCCATCAGACCCTCCTTGGAGTCACCGGAAGCGGAAAGACATTCACCATGGCAAATGTGATACAACAGGTGAAACGTCCTACTCTTATATTGTCACACAACAAGACTCTTGCCGCTCAGCTGTATTCGGAATTTAAAAACTTCTTTCCGGAAAATTCAGTTCAGTATTTCGTAAGTTACTACGACTATTATCAGCCGGAAGCCTATATTCCCTCTTCTGACAAATATATTGAGAAGGATCTGATGATCAACGACCAGATCGAGAAACTCAGACTTTCCACTGTGGCGGCTCTTCTTTCAGGAAGGCGCGATGTGGTGGTCGTATCAAGTGTCAGCTGCATATACGGTATGGGAAATCCTCAGGATTTCGCACAGACAGTGGTTCGTATAAACCGTGGCGACCGTATATCGCGCAACGCGTTTCGCCGCAAGCTGGTGGATTCACTGTACAGCCGCACGGAAATCGAGCTAAGGAGCGGACAATTCAGGGTGAAAGGCGATACAGTAGACATTCTTCTCTCTTTTGAAGATATTCAGTTAAGAGTGGTGTTCTGGGGTGACGAGATAGAAAGCATACAGACTGTCGACCCTGAATCGGGGACAGTATTGACAGATCTCGACGGATTCAATATTTATCCGGCAAACATATTCGTCTCATCGAAAGAAAACACGGCACGGGCTATTGACAGGATTGCCGTTGACCTCGGAGCACAATGCGAGTTTTTCCGCAATGAAGGAAAACTTCTTGAGGCGGAAAGACTTCGTGAACGTGTCACTTATGATCTTGAGATGATAAAAGAGCTCGGACACTGCAGCGGTATCGAGAACTATTCAAGATATTTCGACGGGCGAGAACCCGGCATGCGTCCGTTCTGTCTTCTGGACTATTTTCCCAAAGATTACCTTACAATTATTGATGAAAGCCACGTCACCCTTCCGCAGATCCGCGGCATGAATGGAGGAGATCTGTCACGAAAGATGAATCTGGTTGAATACGGTTTCCGGCTGCCGGCTGCGATCGACAACCGCCCTTTGAAATTTGATGAGTTTGAAAGACTCACCAATCAGGCAATATATGTCAGCGCTACTCCCGGTGACTATGAGCTTCAACAGACGGAAGGTGTTTTCACCGAACAGGTGATCAGACCTACCGGGCTGCTGGACCCGGAAATTGAGATTCGTCCTACAATGAACCAGATTGATGATCTTATGGAGCAGATACGCCTGCGCATAGAAGCCGGAGAACGCACGCTGGTCACTACGCTGACCAAACGCATGGCTGAAGAGCTCAATGACCACCTTATCAAGTGGGGTGTAAGCAGCGCGTATATACATAGTGATGTGGATACTCTTGAAAGAATACGGATTCTCGAGGATCTGAGACAGGGTGTCTACGATGTACTGATTGGTGTCAATCTTCTCCGTGAGGGTCTTGACCTTCCGCAGGTGAGTCTCGTCGCGATTCTTGATGCCGACAAGGAAGGCTTTCTGCGCAACCACAGGTCGCTGACTCAGACTGCGGGTCGCGCCGCCAGAAATGTTCACGGCAAAGTGATAATGTATGCCGACAAAATAACCGACAGCATGCAACGCACCATAGACGAGACATACCGCAGACGCAAGAAACAGATGCAATATAATGAGGAACATGGCATAACCCCCACGCCGATTGTCAAGAAATCCGGCAACGACCTCATTGAGATATATGAATCTTCTGAAAAGAGAAATGACAGCGGACGCAAAACGCCGAAAACTTCTGTTTCAAACAAAGACAACAAGGCGAAGGTCAGTCCAAGACCCTATTATGAAGAAGAACATCGTGTAGATGTTGCTGCTGATCCTGTAATCGGATATATGGCACCCGATGAGTTGAGTGTGCAGATTGAGAAACTCAACGCACGGATGGTCGCAGCCGCGAAACGTACAGACTTCATAGAGGCGGCACAGTTGCGCGATGAGATGCTGAAATTGAAAGACCGCTTGGATTCCATCAATTCCGGCAATAATTAAAGGACTTTCAGATGACTGCAAATAATAAAAAAATCATAAATCATAAGGATTCGGCAAACAACCTGCTTTTGCCGCCAAGAAACAAATACCTTCCCACCTCCAGGGATGAGATAAATGATCTTGGATGGGATCAGGTAGATATCATTTTGTTTTCGGGTGACGCATATGTAGACCATCCGTCTTTTGGTGCGGCTGTGATCGGGCGTGTACTACAGAAAGCCGGATATAAAGTCGCGATAGTTCCCCAGCCAAACTGGAGAGATGACCTCAGAGACTTCAGAAAACTTGGCAAGCCGCGCCTTTTTTTCGGAGTTTCAGCAGGTGCTATGGATTCCATGGTAAACCACTACACCGCGAATAGACGCCTCAGACATGACGATGCCTACACACCCGGCGGGAGACACGGTATGCGTCCGGATTACCCGACCATAGTCTATTCCGACATCCTTAAGGAACTTTATCCGGACGTGCCGGTAATAGCCGGCGGCATAGAGGCATCTTTACGAAGAGTGTCTCATTATGACTACTGGCTTGACAAACTGCGTCCGTCCATTCTTGCCGACTGCAAAGCGGACATGATAATATACGGCATGGGAGAACGCCCGATATTGGAAATTGCCAAAAGAATCGCGAACGGAGAAGAGATAAACAGCATCTCTGACATTCCTCAGACTGTTTTCTTTTCAGATGAAAAACCGGGTGAGGCCGACATTGTCTTACACAGCTATGAAGAGTGCCTGAAAAATAAAAAATCACAGGCATTGAATTTCAGGCATGTTGAAGAAGAATCCAACAGATATGAGGGAAAAACCATATGGCAGAAGACCGGTAACCGCATGATTCGCATAAATCCGATGTATCCGCCTATGACATCCGACGAGATAGATGCGTCTTTTGATTTGCCTTACACAAGAATGCCGCATCCCCGATACCGCGGAAAACATATTCCAGCATACGATATGATACGGCATTCCGTCAATATGCACAGAGGATGCTTCGGTGGATGCGCGTTCTGCACCATATCCGCCCATCAAGGCAAATTCATAGCTTCAAGGTCAAAGGAATCCATACTCAAAGAGGTGGGACAGGTATGCTCCATGCCTGATTTCAAAGGATATATTTCTGATCTTGGCGGACCATCGGCAAATATGTACGCAATGGGAGGATCCGACAAAAAAATATGTCAGAAATGCGCCAGACCATCATGTCTTCATCCCAAGCCATGCCCCAACCTCAACAACGACCACTCCCCTCTCCTTGACATTTACCATGCAGTAGATTCATTGCCGGAGGTCAAAAAGTCGTTTATCGGAAGCGGTGTCAGATATGACCTCGCAATGGCTGCGGCAAAGAGTGACAAAACTGCTGCGGCAAACCGTTGCTACCTGAAGGAACTGATAACAGACCATGTCAGCGGGCGACTCAAGGTGGCACCTGAGCACACCTCCTCCTCTGTGCTTGACGTTATGCGCAAACCTTCTTTCGATCTTTTCAGAAGATTCAAAAGAATTTTCGATGAAACAAACCGCAGGAATGGTCTGAGGCAACAGCTTATACCGTATTTCATATCATCACATCCGGGATGTCGTGAGGAGGATATGGCTGAGCTCGCATGCATTACCAAGGAACTGGATTTTCACCTCGAACAAGTGCAGGATTTCACTCCTACCCCGATGACTGTGGCTACAGAAATATATTATTCGGGTTACCATCCCTACACGGGGGAAAGAGTGTTCACGGCAAGAACCGAGCGAGAGAAACTCGCTCAGCGACAGTTTTTCTTCTGGTATAAACCGGAATCAAGAAAACAGATTACAGAATCTCTGAAAAAAATGCATCGTCCTGACCTTATCGAGACTTTGTATCCCCATTACCGGCAAACCGCTTCCAAAGCTCCTTGCTCCCGTAAGAAAATGACGGATGCCGTCAACAAGAGACATGATTACAGCAGAAAAAAGTCAAACAACAATAATTCCAAATATTAAGATTATGATTAAATTCAAGATTACGATGAGTGCAATCGTGGCATTATCGGTTCTCGGCGCCTGCAACAAGCAGAACACAGACGAGACTGTAATCGAAAAGCCGGAAGTTACAATAACCGACGGCATGATGACACCGGAAGTTCTTGAAGCTTTTGGACGCATCTCAGAGGCGACACCTTCTCCCGACGGAACTAAAATTATCTTCACTCTGACTTATGAAGACATACAGCTCAACAAGGGGAACTCCGAAATCTACATCATGGATGCTGACGGGAAAGATATGAAACGTCTGACCAAGACATCCGCATCAGAGGGTAATCTGCAATGGATTGAGAACGGGAAAAAGATAGCATTCCTCCGTTATGACAAAGAAACCGAGACAACTCAGATCTTCAGCATCAATGCAGACGGATCTGGGGAGAAACGCCTGTCTGATGAAAAGAACGGCATAGAGTGCTTCAGGATTAGCCCTGATGGCAAACGCGTCGTGTTCGCTTCTGCAATAGATGATTTCAACAAAAACGATGAAGAACTTTTCAAAGATCTCCCAAAGACGACCGGTCGGGTAATCGATGACCTCGGCTACAAACATTGGGACGAATGGGTGACAAAGATCCCTCATCCGTTTGTTGCCGATTTTGACGGTGAGGACATAATGGCTGACGAACCTTTTGAATGCCCGATGCGCCCGTTCGGTGGCGCGGAATCTTTCGCATGGAGTCCGGATGGTTCGAAACTTGTATATGTGAGCCGCAAATACAAAGGTTCCGAATATGTCTTCTCCACAGATTCAAACATTTATCTGTATGACATAGAATCAGGGAAGACAGAACAGCTCACAGGCGAAGGCTTCCCGGGATATGACACAGACCCGGCATTCTCACCCGACGGCAACACTCTCGCATGGCTATCGATGCCAACCGCAAAATATGAGAGTGATAAAAAACGCCTTATGGTGATGGATATCAAAAGCCGTGAGACACGAGATCTGACCGAGAACTGGGATTACTGGCCCGAACAGATAGCCTGGGCAAAAGACGGAGCCTCAATCTGGTTCACAGGATACTATCAGGGTGTTTCTCCCGTATTCACCATTGATGTAAAGACTTGCGCCATAGACACTGTCGCAAACGGACAATACGATTATGTCGGAGTATCTCCCGTAGCTGACAACGCAGCGGTGGCAATGAGACATTCAATGAGAGAACCCAACGAAATTTTCCTTGTCAAGAAAGGTGATAACGAAGCAAAACAGCTTACATCCGTAAACAAGGAATTACTCGGGCAGCTCAAACTCGGAGACGTAAAGAAAGTTACTGTTCCTACGACCGACGGCGGACAGATGACTTGCTGGGAAATTCTTCCTCCCGATTTTGACCCGAACAAGAAATACCCGGCTATCCTTTATTGTCAGGGCGGACCACAGCAGGCTGTAAGTCAGTTCTGGAGCTATCGCTGGAACTTCATGATAATGGCAGCGCACGGATACGTCATAATCGCACCCAACCGCCACGGAGTTCCGGGATTCGGAACTGCATGGAACCGTCAGATCTCCGGTGATTACGGCGGTCAGAACATGCAGGACTACTATGCCGCGACCGATTACATCAAATCTCGTCCTTATGTAGACGCAGATCATGTCGGCGCTATCGGTGCAAGCTATGGCGGTTTCTCTGTTTATTGGCTCGCCGGTCATAACGACGGACGCTACGCCGCACTTGTGGCTCATGCCGGAATATTCAACGTTGAAGCGCAGTATCTTGAAACAGAAGAAATGTGGTTCGCGGATTTCGACCTCGGTGGTCCATTCTGGGATAAAGACAACGCTACAGCCCAGCGCACATATGCAAATTCACCACATCGTTTCGTAAACAACTGGACGGCACCGATGCTTATCACTGTAGGCGAACTTGACTACCGGATTCTCGCATCTCAAGGCATGCAGGCATTCAACGCCGCCAAGATGCATGGTCTTGAAGCGGAAATGCTCGTTTTCCCTGATGAAAACCACTGGGTGCTCAAACCTCAGAATGCTATTCTCTGGCAACGCACATTCTTCCGCTTCCTCGACAAATATCTGAAACAACCTGCAACCGATAAATAAACCGAGATATTATTGTTTCCTAAACAAAATGCCGCACCGGAACAAACCCGATGCGGCATTTTCAGGTTTTAACAAGGTCTTGGAGTCCATTATAAACGGATACGGTCAGTACTTAAAAGTAGGTATTTTTACAAAATATACACTACCATATGACTGTTTTTAACGATTAAACGTTAATTTTGCATTCGAAATGAGATTATCGGAATTAAAACCGGGAGAAACCGGAGTCATAACTAAAATATTAGGTCACGGCGCATTCAGGAAGCGGGTGATGGAAATGGGATTCGTCAGATGCCGTGAAGTAAGAGTGGTGTTGAATGCTCCACTCCATGATCCTGTCAAATATGCACTCATGGATTATGAGGTATCTCTCCGCAGGGCGGAGGCAGACCTCATAGAAGTAGACCTGCTTGAAAACTGGGAGGCATCCCACGTTTCAGCAGACGCACTGACAGAAGAACACGACAAGGAAGCATCCAGAGAGCTGCGCAAGGATAAAATCATAAATGTCGCTCTTATTGGCAACCCGAACTGTGGCAAGACATCTCTGTTCAACAGAGTGTCGGGCGCACATGAGCACGTTGGAAATTATGCAGGCGTGACCGTAGGTGCCAAAGCCGGAACGCTGAAACATAAAGGATACCGGATGAATATCGTGGATCTTCCCGGAACCTATTCCCTTTCAGCCTATTCTCCGGAAGAACTTTATGTGATGCGGTATTTGCGAGAAGAGACACCTGATGTAATTATCAACGTGGTTGTCGCATCAAATCTCGAGCGCAACCTTTATCTTACAACCGAACTCATTGACATGAACCGTTCAATGGTAATCGACCTTAACATGTTCGACGAACTGAAAAGGAGCGGTGTAAGCCTCGATTATTCAAACCTCGGCAAAATGCTCGGCGTACCGGTTGTGCCCACAATCGCGGCAACAGGCTATGGCGTTGACAATCTCCTTGACACTGTAATTGAAGTGTATGAAATGAAAAATCCTGATACACGCCACATACATGTCAAAATGAATCCGGAGATCGAGTCTGCGGTCAATAAACTCAAAGATGAATTTAAAAACGACCTTTCGGTCGCACATCAGTTCTCACCAAGGTTTCTCGCCATAAAATTTCTTGAAAAAGATCCCGAAATAGAAGATATTCTCAAACACAACCCGAATTATGAAATCTGGAAACAGATTCGTGATGACGAAAACGAACGAATCCATAAAGAACTGCATGAAGATGTCTCTTCGGCGATTGCTGCGGAAAAATACGGAATTATCCAGGGCGCGTTAAAAGAGAACATGGAAGGTTCTGTGGCAAAAGAAGAAAAATCCACAAAAATCATTGATGCCTTCGTAACGAATAAACTTTTCGGATTCCCTTTGTTCCTGATAGTCATGTGGCTCATGTTCTGGGCAACTTTTCAGATTGGATCATATCCTATGGAATGGATTGAAAGGCTTGTGGCATGGATTTCAGGGTTGGTATCGAAAACAATGGCAGACGGTCCCTTCAAGGATCTGCTGCTTGATGGAATCATAGGTGGTGTCGGAGGTGTCATTGTCTTCCTTCCGAACATCCTGATTCTCTATGCATTCATATCATTCATGGAAGATTCCGGTTACATGGCGAGGGTAGCTTTCATAATGGACAAGCTAATGCACCGAATGGGACTGCACGGCAAATCATTCATTCCTCTCGTTATGGGCTTCGGCTGTAACGTGCCGGCAATAATGTCAACCAGAATAATAGAAAGCAAATCAAGCAGACTCATAACAATACTTATAAATCCGTTTATCAGTTGTTCGGCAAGAATACCTATATATGTGCTTCTGGTAGGAGCTTTCTTTCCTGATTACGGGGCATGGGTATTTGTATCACTTTACACACTTGGAATCGCCATAGCCGTGCTTACAGCCAAGCTCATGCGTAAATTCTGGTTCAAGGCAGATGAGACTCCTTTTGTAATGGAACTTCCTCCATACCGGATGCCGACCATGAAGGCAACAATACGCAACATGTGGTCAAAAGCCGAGCAATATCTCAGAAAAATGGGAGGACTCATTCTTGTCGCCTCTATTATAATCTGGGCATTATCATATTTCCCTCATTACGAGACAGAAGATTTACCGAAAGAATACGTCGCTGCGACATTGGCGGAAATGCCGGCGGATCAGACCGAAGGCATGTCTCAAAGTCAGATAGAAAAATCCATGCTTACAGAATACCAGCAAAGCAATTCTATTCTTGGGAAAATCGGACAGTTCGTAGAACCGGTTGTACGTCCTATGGAGCTTGGCTGGAAATCCTGTGTTTCTCTTATTGCCGGTTCTGCCGCTAAAGAAGTGGTGGTTTCGACTCTCGGGGTGCTGTATGTGGGAGATGATGATGCGGAACTGCTCACTGAAAGATTACAGTCTCCCTCCAGATTAACTGGCAAAACTCCGTTCACTCCTGCATCCGCACTCGCATTCATGGTCTTTGTCCTTCTTTATTTTCCATGCATAGCGACACTTACAGCGATAGCAAGAGAAACAGGCTCATGGAAATATGCGTTGTTCTCAGTGATTTATAACACCGGTCTTGCATGGGTGTTTGCATTCCTGACCTACCGCATCGCAGTTTTATTCTGACCTCGGATAAAAGAAACAGATAAAGGCAATGGGGTGCTGTTTTAAACAGCACCCCATTGCCTTTATCTGTTTCTTTAATTATCTATCGTGTCACACTATATCCTCGTATTTGATGGTAAGTTTGTCATCTCCCTCATTATGGGTCACTTCTATTGTGCCACCGAATTTACCATCCGCATTGAGAGTAAGCATCAGCTCTGCAAGTTCGTCTTCAAGATATTTCTGTATGGCACGTTTTAGAGGACGCGCTCCAAAATTCCTGTCATATCCCTTATCTGCAATGAATGTCTTTGCCTCATCGGCAAGTGTAAGCTTAAAGCCTAATTTCTCAATACGTTTGTAAAAATCCTTAAGCTCTATGTCTATGATTTCGGATATGGACTCCTTCGACAACTGGTCAAACATCACTATATCATCGACACGATTAAGAAACTCAGGACTGAACGCCTTGTTGAGCGCTTTCGATATCACACTGTGCGCCTGATCTTTTGTCACCACTTCCGTATTGAAACCGACACCTCCTCCGAAATCCTTAAGCTGACGGGAGCCTACGTTGCTGGTCATTATGATAATGGTGTTCTTGAAATCGATCTTACGCCCGAGCGAATCGGTGAGACGACCTTCGTCCATCACTTGAAGCAAAAGGTTGAACACATCCGGATGGGCTTTTTCAATCTCATCAAGAAGCACTACGGAATACGGACGTCTCCTTACTTTCTCGGTAAGCTGTCCTCCCTCCTCATATCCCACATATCCGGGAGGTGCTCCCACAAGGCGGGACACCGTAAATTTCTCCATAAACTCACTCATATCCATACGGATCAATGAGTCTGTGGAATCGAAGAGATATTCAGCAAGCTTTTTGGCAAGATGCGTCTTTCCGACACCAGTCGGTCCGAGGAACATGAACACTCCAATCGGTTTGTCAGGATCCTTGAGTCCGATTCGGTTTCGTTGTATCGCCTTGACAACTTTCTTTATGGCATCATCCTGACCCACGACTGCACCCTTGAGACTGTTGCCCATATTTATAAGCCTACTGCCCTCAGTCTGCGCGATGCGCTGTGTCGGCACACCTGTCATCATTGCCACCACTTCAGCTACTTTCTCCCCATCAACTTCCTGGCGGTCGCTGTCGAGAGACTTCTCCCATTCCTTTTTGGCTGAATCAAGTTCATTCTTCTTGTTTACCACCTGATCGCGCAACGATGCGGCAAGTTCATAATCCTGAGACTTCGCGGCGTTCAGCTTATCCTGTGTCAGCGCATCGACTTCTCTTTCGAGCCTTTCAATTTCTTCCGGCACTACTATATTGGTGATGTGAACGCGGCTGCCCGCCTCATCGAGAGCGTCAAGCGCCTTATCCGGGAAATTTCTGTCGCTAACATACCGCTCGGTAAGACTTACGCATGCCTCCAGCGCATCGGGCGTGTAGTTCACATTATGGTGCGCCTCATATTTCTTCTTCACTTGCTTGAGAATCTCAAGTGTCTCTTCCGGAGAAGTCGGCTCTACTATTACTTTCTGGAACCGCCGTTCAAGCGCGCCGTCTTTCTCTATATTCTGACGGTATTCATCAAGGGTTGTCGCGCCTATGCACTGAATCTCACCACGGGCAAGTGCCGGTTTGAGAATATTCGCGGCATCCATGGTTCCGGGTGCGCTTCCCGCACCGACAATCGTGTGAATCTCGTCTATAAAAAGTATTATGTCGGGATTCTTTGTAAGTTCGTCAAGAACCGCCTTGATTCTCTCTTCAAACTGACCACGGTATTTTGTCCCGGCAACCATCCCTGCAAGATCAAGTCCGATGACCCGCTTGTCAAACAATACCCTCGAAACCTTTCTTTGTATTATTCGCAGCGCAAGTCCTTCTACAATGGCAGACTTTCCCACTCCCGGCTCTCCTATCAGAACGGGATTGTTTTTTTTACGACGGGAAAGAATCTGCGCAAGACGCTCTATCTCCGTCTCACGCCCCACTATCGGATCAAGACGTCCCTCGGAAGCCGCCTTTGTCATATCATAACCGAATTTGTCAAGGGCAGGAGTGTCACTTTTGACCTTATCTTTTCCGGGACGTTCGGACGCACGTGCCGACTCCTTTCCCTGATTGCCTGAAGACATCCCCGGGAAACCGCTGTCATCTTCATCTTCCGGCGGGAACACTCCCCCCATCTGCGGAGGCATATCAAAGCCGCCTATCGCCTGAATAGATATGTCAAAATTAAGATACTCCTCTTTTATCTGTTTTAAAATTTCACTGTCCATTGCTCTTTTATCGTGGATTAATGCAAGAAGTATATGCTCGCTGCCTATTACTTTGGAATTCATTTTCCTCGCCTCTGACATCGCGAGCTGCAACTGGCGTATAGCCGCAAGGCTTATCTTATACTGCTGCTCAAACAAAGTAGTCGTCTCCACAGATGCGTGTGGCTCAGACAGATACTCCACAAGTTCCTCTTCAATTTTCGAAACAGGAACCTTAAGCTGAGACAGAATACGATACGCATAACCCTCCTTGTTCTTAATCGAACCGAGCACAAGATGCTCACATGAAATATAGGGAGACTCGAAACGCTGTGCCTCCTCATACCCGATTTCAAGTATGGGTCTGAATTGCTTGGAAAAATCGTTGTTCATCTATTATCAATATAAAACTAACTTATAACTATTAACATAACAATTCCCGTGCCAAAATTATTGCATGGACAAAATTTTGTGAATTGGAGAAAATATTGTAACTTTGTAGTTAGGTTTTGGCGGTCGTCGGCATAGTGCCGAACACCGGTCATGATAGGCACGATTGGGGCTTTTTACATATTAATAAAATGCAAGGAGACGACAAAATTATCCCGATTAATATTGAATCGGAAATGAAAAGCGCTTACATCGATTATTCGATGTCAGTCATTGTATCCAGGGCGTTGCCCGATGTCAGAGACGGCTTCAAGCCGGTTCACCGTCGCGTGCTTTTCGGCATGAACGAACTCGGAAATTATTTCTCCGGCGACACCAAGAAGTCCGCACGTATTGTGGGCGAGGTAATGGGTAAATACCATCCGCATGGAGACTCGTCCATTTATCTCACAATGGTTCGACTCGCCCAGGAATGGAGTCTGAGGTATCCTCTCGTTTTCGGACAGGGAAACTTCGGTTCAATAGACGGAGATTCTCCCGCCGCGATGCGATATACCGAGGTGAAACTCGCACGTATGGGAGAAGAGATGCTTCAGGATCTTGACAAAGATACTGTTGATTTCGTACCTAACTTTGACAACACACTTTCAGAACCGGCTGTATTGCCGACACGAATACCTAACCTTCTCGTAAACGGAGCGTCAGGTATCGCCGTAGGTATGGCTACAAACATGCCGCCCCACAACCTTACCGAAGCACTCAACGCCTCACTCGCCCTGATAGACAATCCCGACCTCGATGTGGAAGGACTTATGGAGCACATCAAGGCTCCCGATTTCCCCACCGGAGGTGAAATACTCGGGCTTCAGGGTGTCCGGGACGCTTTTGAGACCGGTCGCGGAAGAATCGTGCTGCGTGCGAAAACCGAAATTGAGTCAGACGGCAACCACGATGCCATCATTATCTCGGAAATACCCTATGGCGTCGTTAAAGGCGACCTTGTAAAGAGTATAGCGGAACTCGTTGACGAAAAGAAAATAGACGGCATAGCCGACATTTCCGACACATCGGCGCGAGGCAAAATCAATATCGTAATCGACATAAAGAAAGATGCCAACGCGAGAGTTGTCTTGAACAAGCTGTTCAAACTCACACAGTTACAGACATCGTTCAGCGTCAACAATGTGGCTCTTGTGAACGGTCGTCCCAAGACTCTCAACCTTAAAGAGATACTTGAGGCATTCGTCAATCACAGACACGATGTCGTGATACGCCGCACGCGATTTGAACTCAAGAAAGCGGAAGAACGAGCACACATATTGAAGGGATTGATGATTGCCGTAGACAACATCGATGAAGTTATCCAGATCATACGTTCGTCATCCACAGCTGAAGATGCCCGTCAGAAACTCGCCGATCGTTTTGAACTTGATGAAATTCAGACAAGAGCGATAGTTGAAATGCGCCTGCGCCAGCTCACAGGTCTCGAGATGGACAAGTTGCGCAACGAATATGAGGAAGTCATGAAACTCATCCAGCATTTGAACGACATCCTGAACAACGACCATGTCTGCCGTCAGGTAATGAAGGATGAGCTCATCGAAATCCGCGACAAATATGGCGATGAACGTCGCACAACCATCAACATGATTTCAGGAGACTTCAATGCCGAAGACTTCTACCCGGATGACCAGATGATCATAACCATCTCTCATCTCGGATATATCAAGCGCACACCTCTCTCTGAATTCAGAGCACAGCACAGAGGCGGCGTTGGAGCAAAAGGAAGCGACAAGAGGGATGCGGATTTCATAGAATACATATATCCTGCCACAAACCACAACCACATGCTGTTCTTCACAGCCAAGGGGCGTTGTTATTGGCTGAAAGTCTATGAAATACCCGAAGGTGCGAAAAACTCCAAAGGCAGGGCTATCCAGAATCTGCTCAACATTGATCAGGATGACCGCGTAAATGCATTCATCAGGGTAAAAAATCTCAATGATCCTGAATATAATTCTACCCACAATCTCATCTTTGCCACCAAGAAAGGTGTTATAAAGAAAACATCACTGGCGGCATATTCCCGTCCTCGTACAGACGGTGTGAAAGCGATTATCATACGTGAAGACGATGATGTGATTCAGGTAAGGCTCACCAACGGCAATGCCGAGATTATTCTTGCCGACCGTGAAGGACGCGCAATCCGCTTCCACGAGAGCAAAGTCCGTGAAATGGGACGCGTTTCTACAGGTGTACGCGGCATGACCCTCGGCAGCGAGAACGATGAGATTATCGGTATGATCACAATGACCGGACAAGAGGAAGAATCCGTAATGGTCGTATCCGAAAACGGTTACGGCAAACGTTCGGCTCTTGAAGATTACAGAATCACCAACCGCGGCGGCAAAGGTGTCAAGACTATGTCGATCACAGAGAAAACAGGTCTGCTCGTAGCAATCAAGAATGTGAACGACAACAACGATCTGATGATTATCAATCAGAGCGGCATAACACTAAGGCTGCCCGTGGATTCGATACGAGTAATGGGACGCGCCACACAGGGTGTGAAACTTATCGATCTTGGAAAGAGAGGCGACACTATCGCATCGGTATGCAAAGTTGACTCGGATCCGCAAGAAGACATTGAAGAGGAAATCGAATCTGAAAACGGAAACGAGAATATTGAAAACATCGAGCATCCTGAAAGCGACAATGTGTCTGACAACATAGTTGATGCAGAAATTTAATTTGAATATTAACCCAATCTTCATATTATGAAAAAAATCTTGACATTCGCGCTTTGCCTTGCAGCTGCAGGCTCAATCAGCGCACAAAAGCAAGTAGTTGACCAGGCAAACAAGCTTGCGGGTAAAAACGACAAAATCACGGAAGCCCGCGACCTTATAAAGCAAGCGGCAGCAAACCCGGAAACTCAGAATGATGCCCGCACATATTTTGTTGCAGGCAAGATCGAATTTGATGCATTCGACAATTCATTCAAAAAACAGATGATCAACCCCAAGGATCCAAGCGTGAATCCGCTTGAGATGGGCGAGCAGCTTCTCAACGGATATCAGGAATTCCTGAAGGCTTTGTCGCTCGACAGCGTTCCGAACGCAAAGGGTGAGATCAAACCGAAATTCTCAAAAGACATCGCATCCAAAATCAATGGTCACTTCAATGACTATTTCAACGCAGGAGGCACATTCTACAATGAGAAGAAGTTTTATCCTGAAGCCTATGAGGCTTTCATGATTTATGGAAACATGCCCTCTAAGTCTTTCGCTTCAAAAGAGGTCAAATCCACTCCAGACTCAGTTCTGAACACAGCATTCTTCAATGCCGGAATCTCAGCTTACGCCGGAAACAACCTTGAGGCTGGTGCCAACGCGTTCAAGCACGCTCGTCTCAACAATTCCGACAACTATCAGAACTATGTTTACGAAATCGCTTGCTGGCAATATCTTGCAAGCCAGGATTCGACCAAAGTTGATAAGGCAAAGAACGAGATCATGGAGATTGCAGAAGCCGGTCATAAGAAATTCGGCATCTCACAGCCTCTTTTCATCAACAACCTCATTAATTCGCTTGTACTTGACAACCAGATAGACAAAGCGCTCAACGAAGTGAACACTTTGATATCCCAGAATCCCGAGAACGCATCTCTCTATGGACTCAGAGGATATGTCAACGACCGCAAGGGTGATGATGACGCATCGGTAGAAGACTACAAAAAGGCAGCATCGCTACCTGATGTGGATTTTGAGACACTGAAAAATGCCTCAAAGAAAATCTTCAAGGTAGGAACCCAGAAATGGAACAAGATCGAAGGTGCCACACCTGAACAGCGTCAGGAAATCAAAACAAAATATTTCCAGTACGCCAAAGACATCACTGAAAAAGCAAAAGCAATGAAAGCCGATGATTCCGACCTTAACTATGTTATTGAGAACATCGACTACGCTCTTGAAACATTCTTCAATTGATAATCAGTCAAAGAATCGATAAAAAAGAAGGCGGCTTAATATTAGGCCGCTTTCTTTTTTTTGTGTTGCAGGCACACATTACAGCATACACCTTTAAAAGGTGAAAGTGAACTCCTCTCGACTCATTTTTACTCATTTTAAATAAGTCAAGACGAGTTCAACGACAAGAATTAGCCGAACAAGTATTTTTTTAAACATATTTATGTATTCTTTTAAGAAAAAAATAGTTAACTTTGCATTCTGAAAAATCAAGAAATTACTACTCTCCATTAAGATAGATATTCAATGGGACTTTTTTCATTTACTCAAGAAATAGCGATGGACTTGGGAACAGCCAACTCCATCATCATTCATAATGACAAAATTGTTGTGGATGAGCCGAGTGTGGTTGCCATAGAGAACAAAACCGACAAACTCATCGCAGTAGGAACACCAGCTCACATGATGGAGGGACGCGAGTCTCCCGGCATTCGCACAATCCGACCGCTTCGCGACGGTGTGATTGCAGACTTCAACGCTGCGGAACAGATGATTCGCGGCATGGTGAAGATGGTCGGTTCCAAACGTCGCTGGTTCTCGCCTTCTCTCAGGATGGTTGTTTGCATCCCGTCCGGTTCGACAGAAGTCGAGATTCGCGCTGTTCGAGACTCGAGCGAGCACGCCGGCGGACGTGACGTATACATGATATACGAGCCAATGGCTGCAGCTCTTGGTATCGGTCTTGACGTTGAGGCACCTGAGGGCAATATGATTGTCGATATAGGCGGCGGCAGCACTGAAATCGCAGTGATTTCACTTGGAGGAATTGTCAGCAACAAGAGTATCCGAATAGCCGGAAATGACCTGACTGCCGACATTCAGGAACATATGGGACGTGTTCACAACCTCAAGGTCGGAACAAATATGGCGGAGCAGATAAAAATAAACGTCGGTTCAGCCTTGCCTACACTTGAGAATCCGCCAGAACCGTTCATTGTAACCGGACCAAACCGAATGACCTCGCTTCCGATGGAAGTTCCTGTAACCCACGAAGAGATTTCACACTGCATCGAAAAATCCATCATGAAGATGGAGGCAGCAATCCTTGCTGCCCTTGAGCAGACTCCGCCGGAACTTTATGCTGATATTGTAAAGAACGGAATCTATCTTGCAGGAGGCGGTGCTTTGCTCCGTGGCCTTGCAAAGAGACTCACAGATAAGATACGCATTGAATTCAAAGTTGCCGAAGATCCGTTACATGCTGTAGCCAAAGGAACAGGTGTGGCTTTGAAAAACATCAACAGGTTCTCATTCCTTATTCGCTAAGGATAATCCTTACACCGACATTTGTTCTGAGGAATGCGTAATCTCCTGAATTTTATAATACGCTATTCCACGTGGTTTGTCTTCACATTCTATGTGCTGATAAGCGTAATGCTACTTGTGCTGGGGAACAGATACCAACAATCGGTATATCTGACCTCAGCCAATGTCATATCGGGAGGTCTGTATAACGGGGCATCGCAAGTCACAGGATATTTCCATCTCAAATCAATCAACGAAAGTCTCCAGGCAAGTAATGCGCAATTGCAGAATGAGGTTCTGAATCTGAAAAGCCAGCTTGCACAATATAAGGTGCTGCTGTCAGACACATTGGCACCCCTCCCCTCCAAAGACCGCTACGATTATGTTTCCGCAGCCGTAATAAACAACAATACGCGGTTGCCCAAAAATTTCTTCACTATCGACAGAGGCAGTCTTGACGGTGTTGAACGAGGAATGGGAGTCGTTGACCAGAATGGAGTTGTAGGTATCGTGAACGTTACCGGTCCCCACATGGCGAGGGTAATCTCTTTGCTTAACGAAACCCAACACTTCTCTGTAAAACTTAAAGACACATCTTTCGTAGGGTCTTTGAACTGGAAAGGTGAAGATGCATCTATCGCATACGTAGAAGAAATTCCGCGACATGTCGAATATCAGGTAGGCGACACAATAGTCACGAGCGGATATTCCACGACATTCCCAGAAGGCATTCCCGTCGGAACAATCCTTAACAGAGTCAGAAGTCAGGACGACAGTTTTTTCACATTCAAAGTGAGGCTTATGCCTGATTTTAGATCTCTGAGCACAGTTCGTGTGATTAAAGATATCCATAAGGCGGAAATTGATTCTCTGTCTAATTACGACATTCTTAAAAAAGACTGACATGGGAAAGATTATCGTTCAGAACATATTGATTCTCATATGCCTTATACTTGTACAGGTGCTTATATGCAACCACATAATGCTCTTCAATATCGCGATGGTGTTTGTATTCATATATGTGGTAATAAGTTTGCCATTGAATCTGAGCACCGGATGGTTGTTGACATGGGCGTTTTTTTCAGGACTTGTCGTGGATATCTTTTCTAATACAGTAGGCGTGAATTCATTGGCTTGCACGTTGCTTGCGATAATAAAAAGGCCTGTATTCTATGCCTATATTCCCAAAGATGACCGGACCAAGAACATTGAGCCATCGCTTGCAACAGTAGGTTTCGGGGTATATGGCAAATATCTTTTTACTATGACAGCGGCATATTGCCTCATGGTTTTCACGATTGAATATCTGAGCTTTGCAGATATTGAAGAAATCCTCATCATGGGCATGGCAAGCGCGGTATTCACTTTTTTGATTTTACTTGGAATTGACAGTCTGATAACTAACAGTGAGAAAAGATTATAATTTGGAAAAAAGGAAGTACGTCATAGGCGGCTTCATATGTGTCATAGTATTTATATATCTTATCAGGTTATTCTCTCTGCAGGTAGGAGACGACAAATACAAGGAAAGTGCTGAAAGCAATGCATTTTTCAAGCGTGTCATATATCCGGCACGTGGACTTGTATATGACCGTAACGGGAAACTCGTTGTCTTCAACAAACCCGCATACGACGTGATGATCATACCTAAAGACGTAAAGGATTTTGACACTCTGGCTTTCTGCCAGGCACTTGAAATAACCAAAGAAGACCTTGCGCTCAAATGGGAGGAGATGAAAAACCCGCGGAAAAATCCCGGATACTCGGCATATACACCTCAGAAACTCATCTCACATCTCTCTCAGGAAGATTATGGTCGTCTCCAGGAAAAACTATACCTCTTTCCCGGCTTCTTCATCCAGAAAAGAACGGTGCGCGAATATGCTTTTCAGTCAGCCGCAAACATTCTGGGAAATATCCGTGAGGTTTCGGCAACTGATATAGAAAAAGACAGATACTACAGACGCGGAGATTATACAGGTGATCTGGGCGTGGAGAAAAGCTACGAAAAAGCGCTTCGCGGAGAGAAGGGGATGGAAATTCTCATGAAGGATGCCTACGGAAGAATCAAGGGTAAATACGAAAACGGAATCCACGACATCTCTCCCAAATCAGGACATAATCTGACACTGTCAATTGACATGGATCTTCAGCAATACGGCGAGCAGCTTATGGCAGGGAAAATAGGCGCTATAGTCGCAATCGAACCGTCTACGGGAGAAATACTTGCGCTTGTATCTTCGCCATCATACGATCCTTCGCTGCTTGTAGGACGTGAACGCGGGAAAAATTATTCCGCGCTTGTGAAGGATCCATACAAACCGCTATATGACCGCGCACTGCAGGGTGCATATCCTCCGGGTTCAACTTTCAAACCGACCCAAGGACTGATATTTCTTCAGGAAGGGATTATAAACCTCCAGACTATGTATCCCTGCTACCACGGTTACGTCAATGGACTCAAAGTCGGATGCCATGGTCACGCATCACCTATTTCACTCAAACCTGCGCTACAGACCTCTTGCAATGCCTATTTTTGCTGGGGATTCAAGAATATGATAGACAAACGGGGAACCAAAACGGCTGTACAATTCGAAAAATGGAAAAACTATCTTGTTGAAATGGGATATGGTTACAAACTTGGTGTTGATCTTCCGTCGGAAAGTCGTGGTTTTTTACCCAATGCTGAGTTTTACAGCAAATCATTCAGAGGAAAAAACTGGAGCGCGAATTCAATCATATCAGTATCAATAGGCCAGGGAGAAGTGCTCGCCACTCCCCTTCAGATTGCAAACCTCTGCGCCACTATAGCGAATCGCGGTTACTTTTACACTCCACACATTGTAAAAGAAATCGCCGACAGTGTGATTGATCCTGTTTACAGAGAAAAACGCAAACCGCATATCAAGAAACAATATTATGAGAATATAGCTGAAGGTATGAGGATGGCTGTGCTCGGAGGCACATGCCGAGGAGCGAACTTACCCGGCATTGAAGTATGTGGGAAAACCGGTACGGCTCAGAATCCTCATGGAAAAGACCACTCTGCTTTTATCGGATTCGCTCCATACCACAACCCGAAAATAGCAGTGGCGGTATATGTTGAGAACGCCGGATTTGGTGCCACATATGGTGTGCCGATAGGAAGTCTCATGATTGAGAGATATCTTAATGGCGAGATATCTCCCGCACGAAAGGGAATTGAAGAACGAATGATGACATCTAACACTATAGTTACAAGTGGAGTCAAGAAACATTGATGCCGGAACATCCGTGTTCCGCTCTCTCGATTGGATTACGATTGTATTGTATCTCCTGCTGGTTACAATGGGAGCTGTTAGCATATACGCTGCAAGTTATGATTTCGACAATGCCTCACTGTTCGATCTCAAAGAATTTTCGGGAAAACAGATAATGTGGATTGGTTTGTCAATAATCGTAGGAGTGGCGATATTACTCCTTGACTACAGGATATATAAGACATATGCATACCCGATTTATGGGATAGTAGTGCTTATCCTGCTGCTGACCATATTTATAGCACCCAATATCAAGGGGTCTCACTCTTGGCTTGTATTCGGTCCGGTGAGTCTTCAACCTGCTGAGTTTGGTAAATTCGCTACAGCTTTGGCTCTCGCCAAACTTTTCGATTCATATAATTTTTCGCTTAACGCAAAGATCAGTAACTATTTTCGCGCGCTCATTATCATATTCATTCCGATTATACTCATTCTGCTACAGAGGGAAACCGGCAGTGCGCTTGTCTATGTTTCGCTTATATTTGTGCTTTATCGCGAAGGTATGAGCGGTTTGGTGCTCTTTTCAATTCTTTGCGCCATAACATTCTTTGTTGTCGCTGTCAAATTTGCAGAACCACTTATACTCGGAATTCCTGCCGGGGAATTCAGCGTATTCTTAATAATATTGCTTATTTATTCTCTGATGCTGCTGTTTTATTGCCGTGACATCATAATAGCGCGTAATGTAATCATAGGTTTCATTGCGTCGGGAGTGATTGTGACAATTCTATCATTATGCGGAATAGGGATAAACGGCACTGTCTTCTTCATTTCAATCCTGCTGGCTGCAATGATATACACGGCAATCGCCATGTTCAGACACAAAATAACAAAGTTTCTTGTGACTATCGGATTCGCAGTGGTTTCAATGACGTTCCTTTTTTCTGTAAACTACGTTTTCGGGAACGTTCTTGAACCCCATCAGCAGATGCGAATAAAGGTGGCTCTCGGCATAGAAGACAATATCCGGGGAGCCGGATATAATGTGAATCAGTCTAAAATCGCAATTGGCTCAGGCGGAATTGCAGGAAAAGGATTTCTCAACGGGACACAGACCAAACTTAAATATGTTCCGGAACAGCACACAGACTTCATTTTCTGCACAATCGGAGAAGAAGAAGGTTTTATTGGAGCGTCTGCCGTATTGATTATCTATCTCGCATTCATACTGCGTATAATTCATATCGCGGAACGGCAGAGATCTCCCTTTGAACGGGTGTATGCATATTGCGTGGTGTCGATATTGATATTCCACCTTGCAATCAATGTAGGTATGGTGATAGGGTTATGCCCTGTTATTGGAATCCCACTGCCATTCTTCAGTTACGGAGGATCCTCTCTCTGGGGGTTCACAATCCTGCTGTTCATTCTGCTGAGGCTTGACGCCGCTCGTAAGGAACGACACGACTGAGACAAATAGTGCCCGGCAAACGCCGGGCACAACCTTAAGAAGAATCACTTCTCGTTAAGAAACCAATTACCTACAAATTATTACCTGTTTTCCATTAAGTAAGTGTTTGGATTGAACACTTGATAATTATCGGTTTTCTAACCGTCAAGACTGTCTTCCTCGAGTTTATTTGAATCTGTTGCAGCTGCTTCCGTCTCATAGGCATCAGCCTTGACATTCCAAAGCACTGCCATTGTCAAGGCTCCTGCAACGGCGACTATGATCATGATCTTGAAAACTCCGTCCCATCCTACTGAAGGTGTATCTGCAAGTATTCCGAATA
>Ga0137307_101306_pt1 | contig 22925 bp, 21 predicted proteins | sample NAcewD2O_March_2_FD_97180 | JGI IMG/M metagenome (GOLD analysis project Ga0137307, IMG submission 97180) | Mouse cecal microbial communities from Vienna, Austria - N-Acetylglucosamine amended D2O_March | ecosystem: Host-associated > Mammals > Digestive system > Large intestine > Cecum | place... | reverse complement strand
GGAATGCTATTTTGTCAAGAAAAAAATCAATAACCCGAAAAAGAATGCCTTCCAATATGTTCCGCTAGGTTTTTTTGAGGAATTAAAAAATACGCCGGAAATAAGGATGAGTGATAAGAAACTGGCTGAAATGGTGAGGGAGTTTCTTGAGGAAAGGAAAAAGGAATTTTGGATACGTATATATAGTAAGGTGGAAAGACTATATTTAAATAATTATTATGAGTGCTATATGGATGACTGGGAGATAAAAGGTGAGGGAAAAAAGGAAAAAAGGAAAAGAGGGAAGGCGGATTCCCTGAAGATAGTGCTAATGATTGTTTTAGCAGTTGTAGTTGGAATATATTATATGGTTTTAATAAAGGCTCCAATATATGATAGGAATAAGATAATACTGCTGCCATTTTTAGCTATATGTATTGCGGAGATATGCGCTGTGGGCATTTTTGCTTTTGATAAAATAAAAAGCAGGCGTTATCAGAAGATAATAAAGAAGTACGAGACAGACGGCATGTACCAAAAATGCTGTGCGGAGGTGGAGGATAAATTTTCATTATGGTTACAGAAGCCATTAAATGGTTCCGTAAGCGAGCGGTTAAATATAGTCATGGAAAAGAAATATTTGTTGGAGTTAGATAAAAAATTAAAAATTAAAGTGGGCGATGGGATTATGAGTACAAAAGCCTGTGTTGTAGTATTTTTGGCAGGGTTAATAATCATATCATTCTTATATTTTAAGATGACGCAGTAAAATAAAACAGTTTCCTGTTTGCCTGTGGACTTGAGTGCCGAATGGCAGTGAAAAAAACTATTTTACTAGTATATGGAGAAAAATTAAGCGTAGGAACATAAATGTTGTTGTAGTTTATTTCCAAAATCTTCCAAATATGGTTTGATATTTAGGGAGAGGTAGCAATGGACGATTACAAGATAGACTATGTCAGCATAGGGAAGAAAATTAAAGAAAAGCGGCTGATGCGGGGCTTGACGCAGGAGCAATTGGGGGAATTGGTCAATCTGTCCACACCGCATATCAGCCATATAGAGAATGGGAATACGAAATTAAGTTTGGAAAGTCTGATAAAAATAATGAATGCGCTGCAATCGACAGCAGATGAATTGCTTTCGGACAATCTTAAATATAATGATATCTATTATGACAGTGAGATTATGTTGATTATGGAGGATTGTTCGCACGATGAAAAGCAGGATTTGGTGCGCATTGTCCGGTATTTTAAAGATTTTATCCGTTCGAGGGATAAACGTTAGATGCGGAAAGGAACCGGTTGATATTGGACTGGCTCTTTTTTGCCTTATAGGATTCGGGTGCCAAAAGGCTTGTCTGGCAATGCCTCTTGCCATATGGCACAAGAAATTTGCGCACAAAAGGAAAATGGCCGCTGGCTTACAAGTAAAGAACATATACAAATGATAGAGGGGAATAGGATGGGGGTTCATCAAATTGTAAAGTGTAAATTTGCTGGTATGCAGGGAGGATTGGTTAACGAGGGGAACGATCTTAAGATTGCGGTCTGTGATGATATGGTAAGGATTGCTAATGCGTATGGGGATGCAGTGGAAAGGGTTTTAAGGCAGTTGGGGGTAAAAGGGGAGGTTGTAGTTTATACAAAGGCGGAAGAATTGCTCTCTAACCAAGCCGGATACGATATTATATTTTTGGATATTGAAATGCCGGATTGCAACAGCTTACAAATGGCAAGGGAATTAAGGAAAAAGAAAACATATGGAAAAATTATTTTCATGACAAATTATAGCCAATATATTCAGGAAGCATATAAAGTACAGCCATTCCGCTATCTATATAAATCCGACCCGGAGGAATGGATAAGGGATGCTATAGCCGATGCACTAGAAGAGTGTAAAGAAAGGGATGGGATATTATTAGAAAGCGATGGGCGGATTTATCCTGTGTTTTTAGATGATATATTGTATATTGAAGCGTTAGGGGATGAGGTTGCCATAATTCTTGCAAGAGGAGAAAGATATATTGTGAGGACGACGCTAAAAGCAATATACGGGCTGCTGGAAAACCGGTTTGTGAAATGCAGCAGGGGAGTATTGATTAACCTGAAACATATTTTTAACATTGGGGATATGAGCATAACATTGAATGGGGATATAGAAATCCCGATGTCTTATAGGGAGAAAAGGAATGTAAAACAAAAGTATATAGAGTATGTCAAAAAATTAGTAAAATGGTAATATAAAAGGGGAATTTTATGCGTTGGATAATAAATCATATCCGGGGTTCTGTGGGGGCTTTTCTGATTTCATTTCTGATTGCACCATATCTGTATTTATATCACATGAAAAAAAAGAAAGAAAAAGAAATCAAAGATAAAGAATATCGGAAGATAATTGAGAGACAAAAGCAATATTATAATAGTATGATGAGAAACTATATAGGGATACGCAAATTCCAACACGATATAGGGAATCAATTGTTTTGCCTGAAACGGTTCTTGGAGAATAGAGATGTTGAAGGCAGTTTAGACTATTTACGGGATATCGTTTTCGATTATGAAAAAATAGGTATAAAAATAGAAACAGGAAATGATATTTTAAATATGGTAGTAGAGGATGTTGTCAAGGAGGAAGACAATATTGCCATAGAGTGGAACGGATATTTTCCCGGGAAAACGAAAATAAGGGATACGGATTTAAGCGTTCTTTTTGCAAATATTTTAAAGAATGCGAAGGAAGAGGTTATGAATGTATCCGAAAGGAAAATAACAGTAACAGTGAGGTTATTGAATGGAGCCGTATTTATTTCCTGTAAAAACGCGGTCAACCCAGAGCGTATCGGGTTAAGAAAAGGAGAAGGAAGAGGGATAGGTCTGGTGAAAGTAAAAGAAATCGTAGAGTGTTATGGTGGCGAAATGAAAATAAAAAGCGGGGAGGAATTTATGATTGAACTGCTTTTTTATGGCGTAATGAATTATGCCAATTAGACAATTGACAATAGGAATCGGGAATCTAAAATATAATCCTATAGGATGATTCTGATTTTATAAGAAGTGATAAAAACAAAAAATGGGACGTTTACCCACATAAATTGACGTGTACCTTCCAAATATAAAAAGGCCATAAGGAATGTGTTAATATCTATACTAAAATTATTGGGAATGTCAAAGATATTTGTACATTTGAAAAAAGAAAAAATTAAAGATTTAGGAGGATGCGTATTATGGCAGATAGGGTAGATGTACTGAATAGAAACATGTTTATTGAACAGTTGTGGAGTATTGTCAGGATACTGTCCAGGGAAAGAAAAGGATGCTGCTTTGGCATTGATGGTGCATGGGGGAGTGGAAAGACGTTCGTATTGGAAGAATTTGAGCGTCGGATTTCGAAGCAGCAGTCAGAGGAGACGGCGGATAATCAGTTTTATGTTTTTCACTATGACTGCTGGAAATATGACTATTATGAGGAACCGTTGCTGGCGATTGTGATTGCTATGTTGGATACTGTTCAAGATAAGTTAAGCGAAGGGCTGGAACGTGCAGCCCAAAGTTTGTGGGAAAATGTAAAGGAAAATTTATATGCGGTTATGGGGGAGGCATGCAAGAATAAAATTGGTGTCAACTTATTGGAAATAGGTAAGTTTGTGGATAAGATAAAAGAAGATACGGAATCGGAAAGAATAAAGATTGATGAATTGTCCGGATTTAGAAAGGTTCTGGAAAAAACGAGAAAAGAAATTAAAGGGATGGCAGAGGACAAAACAATGATAATCGTTGTGGATGAATTGGACAGGTGCCTTCCGGAGTATTCCATTAAGGTATTGGAACGGCTCCACCATATTTTTGACGGACTGGACAATGTCATAGTAATTGTTTCTATGGATAAGTCCCAACTGAAAAAGTCTATTATTGAAATATTTGGTGAGATAGATGTGGATATTTATTTGAGGAAATTTATTGCATTTAAAATAGATTTGGATAAAGGTCGGGCGAGCATGTATGCCCAAAAATTTGCAAGCTATTTCTATATGTTTAGGATGACGGCAGAAGAAAGTGAAGAAATAGAAGAGCTGTTTGCGGATATACTGTATGGGCTTGATATGAGGACGCAGGAAAGGATATTCAGGAAAGCACAGATTATCCATGAGATGACAGAGGATGGGGCGGCAGAAGATTGTAGTATTATGGCATTTGAGATTCTATACTTGACGGTATCTTTAAAAACAAAACAAAAAGATGTCAAATGGCTGTGCAAAATGCGTGAGGCAGATGATTATAATGCTTTGTCTAAAAGGGAAAAAGAGAGTATAGGGGAGAAATATTTTGAGACGTTGAAAAAACATGTATATAAGGGAATTGAAACAGAGTACAAATCCAGAGGCTCCTATTATGGGATAGCCAGTACAGTTACTGGAAAAATGTTTTTCTGGCTATCTAATGCTTTTTATACGTATAATAATGGAACTTGTGGAATCTATTATTTTCCCAATCATGATGAGCAGACAAAAAGAGATGTTGACAGGGTGAAACGATTTGTAGAGTTGATTGATATTGTGAGCTGTGATTGATAGGCAGAAGCATTGTGGATTATAAAATAAACTTTCCCCCCAAAGGCAAATTAAATGACACAAAATAAGAAAAAATTTTAAATGGAAATGATTTTTGCATAAAGGAATGCAAAAATTTATTTAGTGGTTTTCTTTTATATTTTATGCTAGAATATAATAAAGTTATATCCAATACAAATGATAATGTTTAAAGGGGAAGATTATATGGAGACAGATATTCCTAGCGAATGCTGATAATAAAAGATTCTACAAAGCCAGTGAAAAGGCTTTGTAGAATTTTTGTGTTTATGGTATGGAGAAGGGGTTCTGCCAAAGAAAAAAAGTGAGTTTATAGGGCGGGGGAATAACGGATAATAGGGGGTTATCTGTTTTATCCTGTCACTTAAGAGGGATGCAAAAATGTGTAAAAATATAAAAAGGGAAAAGGGAAATAAACGCAGCTTTAACGCTTACCAATATGCCAATGACTTTGAAAAGCTGTCTTTAGATATTGTTAAAATCATCGATAAATCTTCTTTTGATGAAAACAATATAGAATGTTCGGATACGACACAGCAGACCAGGGATTATGGCGTGGACGCTTACCTGGTATTAAATATACATGGGAAGCGCAGTGCATATACAATTGAAGCGAAATTGAGGACTTCCGACAGCTTATCGTTAAGGGACTTTGCCACGTCCATTCTATATTATCTGATTAATACAAGCTCCAAACATTTCGTTGTAACCAACATTTCCTATTCGACCGAAGCAATAAAATATATTGAGCAGTTGAATCTTTCCAGTGAAAAATTTGTGGAATTGATTGACGGAATGCGGCTCCAAAAAACAATTAATAAGCAATTACATGTCTTCCATCATTATCCGAAAGAACTGATTAACTATATCTTAGAGAGGGAATTTGACAGCCGGTCGCCTATAGCCCAACCACTGATGGGCGGGGAAAGGAAGCAAACGGATAACTATGTTCCCTTGCCCTGCTATGAGGAATGGATGGAAAAAGTAAAAGTCCAGTTAGATGCAGGATATAACTTTTTTCTTGTAACCGGCATGAGCGGCACCGGGAAAAGCAGTTGGATAGATGCATGCCTTAACGAATTATGTTCCGGCTATAGAAAACATAAAATAGACCTTTCCATTATCCAGACACCGCGGTTGTTTATCCTTGAATTGTTGCATTTGCTTCTCGGCTTCAAAATAGAAAAGCTGATAGGGGAGTTATCCAAAGAGGAACCTTTTCATGACGATATTTTAGAAGCTTTTCAGACCTTTCCCGGGAACACCGGAAGCATAGTGGAAGCAATTAGGCTATTATTCAAAAATGAAAAAGCAGATTGTTATTTATATGTTTATTTAATGAAAATATTAGTAAACCATTTGCATGAAAATTTCCTTATCCATACCCACATGGTATTTATTTTAGAAAATTTGCATGAAGCATCGCCTGAAATGATTCAGTTTACAATAGATATGATGTATTGCATCGGGAAGAAAAATATTCTGATATTTTGGGAACTATTGCAGCCTCAAAATACAATGCAGTTAAAAAATATTTCGCTGGAACAATGGAACGGCTTTTTGCAATTATTAGGGGAGAGGCATTATGGAACCGAGGCATTGCCTTATGTTGTCCGGTTAAAATCTTTGTCAGAACCCAATGTCAGAACTGCCATATACAAATATATGCCTGACATTTCTTTTACAGAAGAATTTTTTCAGGCTTTTATGGAATCTTTTGGCACGAATACCCGGAATGTTTTTTTGGCTTTGCGGGTAATCAGACAGCAAAAGATGTATTCTGCTGCCGCTTTGCCTATTTTGCCGGTAAACTATCCTTTTTTAATTGAAAATCAAATCAAAGAATTGTTGGAGTCATCCAATGCATACAGGGATTTTTATCGATATGCCTTTCATTTCCTCCTTTTGCTGGAAGGCAGTCTTGACCCAATTGTAACAAGTTTTCTGGATGAGGCATTTTCCGTAAATGCAGGATACCTATTGTTAAAAAGCGGTTTGTTTTATCAAAAAGGGGATTCCCTGGTCTTCCAATATTGGAATATGGAAGATATCATAGCGGAATTTATCAACCGTAAATTACAGACAGAATGCGCCGGTTGGTTATTGGAGCATTTGGATGAATTGGACATCAACTGCCTTTTGCATAAATTTTACGAAGCAAAGTTTTTATATATTGTTTCGTCGCCAAATGCTATTGGGAAAATAAATGAAGCTATACAATTTTTATATTCTAACCAAGCTTATAAATATACGATTCCGTTATCTGAAATCCGCTGGCAATATTATGAGAAAAACGGGGAAAGCTTGCTTAGTTATCAATACTATGTAAAATATGCTTCTTATTTAAAGAAAATGTGGAAGGACAGAGGGCTTCTGGATGAGACGATTGCAAGGGCCGTTTCCAAAAGAGATATGCTCTCCATTCGTTTCTCCAATCATCCGCAATATATTATGTCTAATTTGGAATTGGCGTTCCTGCAATATCAGGTCGCCAAGGGCAACTATGATTACAAAACTTGTGAGGAAAGGATTCAATATATTTTAAGCTATGAATTAAGTCATGAAAATACTTTAGAAAACCCGGAACTTTTTATATTGGCGCACATATATTCCGCACTCAACAAAAAAGAACAAGGAAAACGGAAAGCGTTTATTTTGGAGCTTGTAAACAATTTCCGCACCTATCAGGATAATGTTGACGTAAAAATAACCTATTATGTCAACATGGCGGCCATGTACAAATTCTGCAGAATTGATATTTCCATCAAATTGATGCAGACAGCAAGAAAGCTAACCTTTGATGCAAAAAAGGGGCATGGGGATTTAGAAGTGGAAATGAATCTTCTGCATTTCCTATGCCATGAAAAAAATACAAAGAATATGCTTGCACAAATATGCTTTATCCGCGAAATGACAGAAAAAGAAAATTCCATCTATAACCTTGCCAAGACTTATAATTTAGAAGCGTATTATTATATAAGCAACGGGCTGCTCCCAGCTCAAACGGAAGCAACCATTGAGTGTTTAAAATCTGCGGTATTCCACAGCATAATCAGCGGGCAAAGCAAACAAGCTTTTTTATTCCGTTTAAACCTGATACAATTTTTAATTGCTTCCGGCAGCGAATATATAGAAGAACTTTCCGGTTCTATACAGTGGTTCAACGACAATTTGATAATTATAGAACGTTTACAACGAAATCCGTATAAGAAAAGTGACCATATGTTTAGCGCATTTGTATCGCTGCTCTTTGCCCTTAAAAAGAAAAATATGGTTTCCCTGATAAAAAAGGACTCAAAAATACAAGAGTTTCTGGAAAAGTACGAAAAAATGGAAGAAAACGAACTCATTGACCTTTTGCCTGATTATTATACAATTTCAATAACAGTCAAAAAAATGCAAAAATTAGTTTTCATCCTCTTTTAAAATCCGTGTGATAAAATTGGAACAATATTTTTCCTGCCTCTTTATCCTTTTTATATTTCCGTAATGCGTTGACAGCCAGCAACCCTAAAATTTTGTATTTGGAGCAAAATAGGAACGGAAGTTCTATGCCTTTCCGGTAAAATGTTTCTATAATATGAAAAATTTCACGGGATTCTCTGGTAAATGTAAAAAGTATTTTCCATAACGGATTTTCCATATCTTTTTTCGCACGTTCGTAGGCATAATATCCGTCAAATTTGCTTTCGGTGGGATAACTAGTAGAAACGGAATTATCATGTATGTAGTAGTAATAAAGTGTTTGTGGCACACATGCAAAATTGGGGTTGCAAAATAGTTCCTTTATAATAAATTCGGTATCTCCAGCCTGCCTGCAGCCATCGGTATATTGAAGCTTATGTTTTTGCAAAAAACTACGTCTATGCAGTACCGTGCAATGGCAGATATGCGTTTTTGTTACAAAAAAGGCATACTTTAATTTGGTAATATTCTGGTATTCGGGATAGATCCATGTGGGAGTGTAAGGAATTGTTTTCTTTGGGAAACACCTGTCATATCCACAAAAAACAAAATCAGCTTTTGACTCCGTTATTTTTTGATACAATAACGCAAGAAATTCTGGATGATAGGCATCGTCTGCGTCAATTGTGCAGACATATTCCCCTGTTGCCATTCGCATACCTATGTTTCTGGAACAAGTTTCCCCCATATTAGTTCTGTTTCTTTTGAATAGATAAGAAAGCTCAGGATTTTTTTCCATAAATTTTTCGATAACATTTACGGTACCATCAGTAGAGCCATCATCAATGATAATGATTTCAAAGTTGCGGAATGTTTGGGCTTTGATGCTTTCTAAACATCTTAAAATATATTCTTGTACATTATATGCAGGGATTACAATACTTATTTCATAGCTGTTTTTCATAACATATTCCTCACTTTACGATTTACATAGGCGTATCCTTCCGATTCGTCCAGAAAGTAGATAACAATACCTTCGTCGAGGCATTCTTTTTCCAAAGCCTTCACCCTTTGGTATTTTGTGATGACATGGTTATTGCCGTTTTCTTCCAGGCAGCGGCGGTTAAGGATATCATATAAAAAATAGAAATAGTGTTTTTCTTCTAACATAGTAATTTCCCATAGGAAATAATTTTGTATATTTTCTTTTTCGCCAATATATATTATTTTTTGATCCGTTTCCGTGCTAATGAGATGGGATATAAAATCGGTTTCCGGAATAACCAGCCGGTAAAAATAGGCATCCACGCTATCTTTGGGGATGCATGGCATCTGTGGTTTTTCGCTGTCCGGAAGGGCGGTGCCGGAACGTATTCCATATATCTCCAAATGCTTTTTTTCAAAGTTCCAATCTTGTATTATTTGCTTCATGTCAGCAGAAGCTACCCGTCCCATATAGTTTGTCAAATAAGGCTGTTTTATAAAATACCCCATATATTTTTCTAACGACTTTATATCGTTGTATGCTGTAATATATCCGTTTTCCCCATGACGAATAAGGTCTTTTCCATACCCGAAAGGGGTCGCAATGACAGGCAGGGCATGGGCCATTGCTTCTAATATAACGTTTCCTCCGGCTTCATATTTGGAATGGGTAATAAGTACAAGGCTTTTGGACATCAATGTACTGATGCTTTCCGGAGGGAGGGTTCCCCACCAGATTAACTTATAATTTTTTTCAACGGCAGATAAAAAGGGCAAGTCCAGGGCGAAAGTATTTTTGAAAAAATGGATTTCCTCAGGGGAGCCCCCTGCAATCCATAGGGGAGGTGTTTCCATTCCATATTGATGATATAGATGCCCCCAAGCGGATATAATCTGCACAATCCCTTTGTTTTCATGGATACGGCCAATATAAAGAAAGGCTTTCATACTTGTCCAGTCCTGCAATAAATCGTTGAAAGGCATGGTAACTGCTTCCGGTTTGGGCATATACTGAGCTGGCATACTTTCAGAAAAACGGACATTCGTAGGATATCCATATAAGTCGAGGTGAGGCATTACGAAATCCTTGTCGATGATTCTTCCGGTAACGATTAATTTGCTCCTTTGTATATGGTAAAGCAACTCTATATCCTTTGCTTCGGATTCTGAGGAACATATAATATACTTCGCTTTTTCAAATATGTATTGTTCGGTTTTGCAGCGTTGTTCCGCATTTGAATCGGCAGCGCCCTGATTTATTTTTGCTTTTTCATTTGATATTACGGTATGGGCAAAACAGGATTGGTATCGGTTAGATAGAACGTCTGCAATTTGACCGGAATACCAGTAAACACTATGGAACAAAAAACGAATCCCTTTTTTTTCGTCTAAGACAGACTGGATAAAAGAAAGGGCTTTATCCCTGTATTTGGGGGAATCTTTCTCAAAATCCGTTCCCAGCATAGGGATGCGGTAGACAGCGGCATTGGCGCCTAACTGTAAGTAAGAGTCCAATTCCGGATAAGTTTGTTCCGTGAAGTATAAAAAAGAGATATTATGCGACAATAAGAGCTTCATCAAATTTCTGGAATATTTATTGCCGCCGCCCGAAGATGAGTACCCCGATGGCAGCAGCGCATCGCAATGCATATCTATAATAACTATTGTTGTGTCCATATTTCCCCCAGTATATATAAATCATTCGGGCTACTTTGGGATAAAACAGATAACCCCCTATTATCCCTACAACCCCCAATTCATCCCTCTGTCCCTTGGTCGATTCTACTACCCCAATCAACGGCCTTGTGTTATCATCAATAGAAAATCCCGAAAAGGAGATAATTACAAATGATAAAATACCAAAATCAACTCCCGTTATATTTACATTATTGTTTGAACAGGAAAGAGCTGGATCCAAAGACAATCAAAGCGTATCGTATTGATTTGACCCAATTTTTCCAGTATCTATCGGAACGTGGTATGGAAATGGACAAAGATGGCATCAACCAATATCTTTTTTATGTCCATGAGAGATATAAGCAGAGGACTGTAAAACGTAAAATAGCCAGCCTTAAGGCGTTTATTGGATATTTGGAATATGAAGAGATTATTGGGGAGAACCCGTTCCGGAAAATCAATACAAAGTTTAAAGAAGAAATCATCCTGCCCAGGACAATTCCACGGGATATCGTAGAGCATCTTTTGCGGAAGATGTACGAAGAAAAAGAAAAGGATATGACAACCAATGAGAAGAAGTTCCTGATTAGGGATATTGCAGTGGTGGAATTTTTGTTTGCTACGGGGCCTAGAGTATCGGAACTTAGCGCATTGCGGAGGGAAGACATGGATTTGCATACCGGGATTTTCCTAATAAAAGGGAAGGGCAGCAAGGAACGTTACATGCAGATAGAAAATAGGGAAGTGCAGAAGGCAATAGAAGAATACTATTCCTTGTTTCAGGATAAAATCGGGCAGCAGGAATATTTTTTCCTGAATAAATGGGGGAACCGTCTGTCAGAACAGGCAGTGCGGATTATGTTGCGGAAACACGTGGAAAAAGCAGGGATTCCGGCGCATTTGACCCCGCATATGTTCCGCCATGCATTTGCGACGCTGCTGCTGGAGGAAGACGTGGATATCAGGTATATACAGAAAATGCTGGGGCATTCTTCCATTGTAACGACACAGATTTATACGTATGTAGCGGTAGAAAAGCAGAAGGAAATCCTCAGGCTGAAACATCCCCGCAATAAAATGCGCATTTGCTGAAGGGGGATGGAACGGCTATTGCAAGTATTTTACGGCTGTTCCCATAAATTGGAATATACATATATGAATATTATGTAAAGTATTTATTATAATTTAGCATATATGATTGACTAAAAAAGGATTATTATATAAAATATTATTATTAAACATAATCACAAATATTTTCAAATGTTTGTACGAACATTCCTTAGCCTCATTTCTCCATCCCCTATTGAAGAAAAAAATTTTTTCCAATTATACATATTTTTCCAAAAAAAATTCAATAGGGGTCTTTTTTATTATTAAAAATTTTGGTAGAATTATAAAATATTCTTAAGTTTTCGTATACATTTAAAAAAGTCAATGACGTAAAAACGTGCATGTGCTATAATGTAAATGTCTGGGCAACCGGAACAGGAGATAATTGGTTGATACGGATTAGTAAGAAAAATGGAAACAAGAGCAGTAGGAGGAAGTATAAGTATGACAAAAGCAGAGATTTTAAAGAGGGAAATTTTATCACAGTACAAAAGTGTGCGCCAATTTGCACTCGAGATGCAGATACCATACAGCACGCTGGTTACTGCATTGGATAGGGGAATTGAGGGGATGGCATATGGCACAGTGATTAAGATGTGCGATAAACTGAACCTTAATCCGGTAGACTTTACCTCTTTGGAGAAGGGGGCAAGTCTTGGGGAAAAGATTTTAGAAAACCGTGTTATGCAATATTACGTCAAGCTGAACAAGACAGGACGTAAAAAAATCCTCGAAATGATGGATGATTATGTACAGTTAGAGAAATACCAGATTAAGGAATAAGACAGGAAAGGATTTGGGTTCATGTATTTTGACTATCTGATTGTAGGTGCCGGGCTGTTCGGTTCCGTTTTTGCATGTGAAATGAAAAAAAAAGGCAGGGCTTGTCTGGTTATAGATAGACGGGAACATATCGCAGGCAATATCTATACGGAAGAAATTTTAGGGATTCAAGTTCATAAATATGGGGCACATATTTTTCATACATCGGACAAAACCGTGTGGGAATATATCAACCAATATGCGGTGTTTAACCGGTTTGTCAATTCCCCGATAGCGGTGTATAAGGATGAGCTGTACAACCTGCCCTTTAACATGAACACGTTCAGCCGGATGTGGAATATCCGGACTCCGGCAGAGGCGAGGGCGATTATTGATAAGCAGATACAGGAACTTGGCATTTCAAACCCGCAGAATCTGGAAGAACAGGCACTATCTTTGACAGGAAAAGATGTATATGAAAAATTGATAAAAGGATATACGGAAAAACAGTGGGGGCGTTCCTGCAAGGAGCTTCCGGCTTTCATCATTAAGAGGGTGCCGCTCCGCTTTACTTATGATAATAATTACTTCAACGATTTGTATCAGGGCATCCCTGTTGGGGGGTATACGGCAATCGTAAATAAAATGCTGGACGGAATAGAAGTACGAACCGGTATGGAATATAAACAATTTTTAAAGCAGTGTCAGAATGAAGGCATTACATTTGGCAAAACACTTTATACAGGCATGATTGATGAATATTTTGATTATAAAATAGGCGCTTTAGAATACCGTTCCTTAAAGTTTGAACAGGAGCAGATGCCGGATTGCGTCAACTATCAAGGCAATGCAGTGGTAAACTATACAGAACACAGGATACCATATACAAGGATTATCGAACACAAACATTTTGAATTTGGCAGACAACCCGGAACGGTTATTACCAAAGAGTACCCTGCCAAGTGGCAGCCGGGCGATGAGCCATACTACCCAGTCAATGATGAACGCAATGAAAAACTATTTCAAGAATATAGTAAACTGGCGGAAAAGGAAGAAAATGTCCTTTTTGGAGGCAGGTTAGGGCAATACAAATATTACGATATGGATAAAGTAATTGCCGCCGCCCTCGATATGGCCGCCGCCCAACCTTGAGGCCGGACGGGCAAATCAAGATAGGGCAACAACTGAAAACCTGATGAATTTTATAACCAACCGATACCAGATATAGCTTTCACCCCAATTAAAGCTTTATCTGGTATTTTTATTTGGAAAATTTCCATTCCTCCCCTGCAAAATCCCCTTGCAAAAATTTTCATCTATGATATAATCATACCATATAATTTGAATATCAAAATATTTAAAATTCAAAACATTAAATGAGTTTGTGTATTTATGGTATCTACAAACCGAATATATGCCAAAGATGCGCAGAAACGGGGTTAAATATGAAATGGGATGAAGCGATAAAGGAATTGGATAAACGCCGCGACAAAGCAAAGTTGGGCGGAGGGATAGCAAAGATTGAAAAGCAGCATGCTGGAGGGAAAATGACGGCGAGGGAAAGAATTGATATGCTGCTGGATAAGGATACATTCGTAGAGGTGGATGGATTTATTGAATCCCGAATCGACGATTTTGATTTGGATAAGCGCCGTGTAGCCGGCGACGGTGTAGTGACGGGATACGGTGAGATAGACGGAAGACTGGTATTTGTAGCCAGCGAGGATTTTACAGTAATCGGCGGTACGCTTGGGGAATATCATTCTTTTAAAATTTGCCGCATTCAGGATATGGCGATGGAAATGAAAGCTCCCCTTATTTGCATGAATGACAGCGGCGGGGCAAGGATAGAAGAGGGCATTTCTTCATTGAGCGGCTATAGCGGAATGTTTTTAAGGCATACCAGGGCTTCAGGGGTTATCCCTCAGATTGCGGTTATCCTTGGTCCATGTTCCGGCGGCGCATGTTATGCCCCGGCAATCTGCGATTTCATTTTTATGGTAAAGGATATTTCCAAAATGTTTATTACCGGCCCAAATGTGGTGAAAACGGTGATTAATGAGGAAGTAACGGCAGAAGAGCTGGGGGGCGCGGAGGTTCATGCAAAAAGGAGCGGTGTTTCCCATTTTTCTTACGAGACGGAAGGGGAGTGTTTGATGGGGGTAAGAAAATTACTTTCTTATCTTCCGGCGAACTATAAAGAAAAGGCGCCTGTGGTAAAACCGATTAGGGAAAAGCAGTCTTTCCTTTTTGCGGTAAACAGGATGCTGGGGAGGACGTCGAGCCTGAATAAAATCCTCATGCAGGAGGAAAAGGGGAAGGCGCAGCGGATTCGGGAAATCGTGCCGGATAATTCGCGAAAAGCATATGATGTAAAAGAAGTGATAGAGTGTATTGTAGATACGGGAAGTTTTTTTGAAGTCCAGAAGGAATTTGCAACGAATGCGGTGATTGGATGGGGGCGCATGGAAGGGGAGGTAATTGGTTTCGTGGCAAATCAGCCGGGAAGCATGGGAGGCTCCCTGGATTATCATGCCTCTGATAAAATTGCCCGTTTTATACGGTTTTGCGATTGCTTTAATATCCCCCTTGTAACCTTGGTGGATGTGCCGGCGTTTCTGCCGGGAACGCAGCAGGAACATAGCGGGATTATCCGGCATGGGGCAAAAGTATTGTATGCATATTCGGAAGCGACAGTTCCGAAGATAACCGTTATTATGAGGAAAGCATACGGCGGGGCTTATATTGCCATGAACTCCAAAGAAATGGGGGCGGATATGGTATTTGCATGGCCGATTGCCGAAATTGCGGTGATGGGGGCGGAAGGTGCAGTCAATATTGCATTTAAGCGCAAGATTAAAGCAGCCGTTGACCCACAGGCAATGAGGGAACAATGCAGGCGCGAATATGAGGAGCGGTTTTTGAATCCTTATGTGGCGGCGGCAAGAGGGTTTGTCAATGAAGTGATTAAACCGGAAGAGACGAGGGAGAAGCTTTTAAAGGCATTGAAAGCCCTTAGAAACAAGTCGGCAGACGCTCCTGGAAAAAAACATGGGAATATTCCATTATAAAGTTACCTTCCAAGAATTATTAAAATTATTAAAGTTATAAAAGTTACTAAAACTATTAAAGTTATTGAAGTTACTAAAATTATTAAATTATAAAAACATAAAAATATAAAAGAGAAAGAACCGATATTTATCGTACGGCTCTTTCTCTTTATTTACATAAACATAAACAATGGAAGCAGATGATGCGCCAGTGCAGGCATTTGACAGATGATGCCAACCATTTGTTTGAAGTAAGGTGCCAATAAATCAGCAATAGAAGTTAAACAGCATTCCGCTGTATGCACTTGTGATATAAGGCGACGGAAAGTTTTTCCCTGGATTTTTGTATGCAACAATCGTCTTATCTACATAGTCCATCGGGTTTATGGATATCTGATTCATCTTGCGTACCAACGAATTGGCAAAATTGCGGACAGATGAAAAATCTTCCTTCGCATATTGGGATAAAGCGGCTTGCTTTAACTCATTTGTATCAATTTCCAAAGTGCCGTTTTCCTGCAGGTTCAGACCGATGACATCCAATTCGCTGCGGTAGCGGTTGATTATCCCGTTCATTTCCCTAAGAAGCTTCTGGCTGCCGGAGAAATTATCCCGGTAGGCTGCCATACTATTGATAAAGCTATTGTAACCTCCCGTCAGAGTGCTAATATTTTCCGCTAAGGACTCCACGTCCGTTTTCAGCCCGAATGTAGTCTTGCTGCCTTCCATAGAACTGATGCCTTTTAAAGTGACATCGAACATTTTATCAATGGTGAAACGATTGGAAGCCGAGGCCATCCTTTCGCCGTTTAGAGAAAATTCCGCATTGGAAGCAGGGCGGGCGAGATAATCTAGCCCGAAATAAGCCACCGAGCCGGGCTGCTTACTTGTATGCTCGTCGGAAATTATGAAAAGCGGAGTGTCATTATTCTTCATCCCTTCGGAAACGGAACGGAGCCGGATGGAAGTATTGCCTTTCCCATCTTCAATGACATCTGCGTGCAGACCGATTTCTGCCGAATTGACAAGCTTTGTCAGCCTCTCGTGGATATCCCGGTTGGTTTCGCCTTCCCGTATATTGTACTGGAACTCATAATTCAAATCGTTTATCAAAACATCGAAAGAATAAGTATCCGGCGGCAGGGCAGGTTTTGTATTAGGAAGGAATGTTCCCATATTCACCTGACCGGACGCAAGGGAATAAACTTCGATTTCATAAGTAGGTATTTCGGAATTATCCGGATTGTTGCCAATGTAATTTACAGAGACAATATCTTCATTGCTGGAAAAAGAAGCCTTTTTGTTCAGGATTTTCTCTTCGTCCAGACCGCCAAGGGAAGCAATGACATTACGCAATTCCCTGGCATCTTCTTTAATCCCTACTGCAAAGCTTTTGGATGCTTTGCTTGTATCCATCTTATATAAAGGCGCGTCTTTGTTCAGCTTTACGATAGAATTGTAAATACTGCGAAGCTCGCTCTTCTTATGGGTATCATAGCGGGTCGAAGTCTTCGGAGAATAAGTTGTCATATAATAGTTATAGACATTATTAAGAATAGCATTATTGTATGCCATGATACGCCCCTCCTTTCTTCCTTGAAAATACATCCGCAGGAATCTATTCCTGCGTGGCAGCTTACTAAAACTGCCGCGTATGGGGTATGCTTTTTATATATTATGCTATCGCACGAATCCGGTAGACATATTTAGATGTTTCTATTATAACATATTTATCGGAAGAGGGAAGGGGAAAAATAATAGGAATTGGAAATAAAAGTTAGGAATTTAGTACCTTGATGGCACTTCTCGCTTTGTGACCCGTTCCTTTTTGGGCCATTATGATAAGATTTTTTCAAGAAGGAGGGCTTTTTACATGAATCAGGAGCAGATTGGAAAATGGATTGCCCTGTTGCGGAAAGAAAAAAGGATGACACAGGAACAGCTTGCAGAACGTCTGGGCGTCAGCAACCGGAGCGTCTCCAGATGGGAGAACGGCCGCTGTATGCCGGATTTTTCTCTTCTATGGGATATTGCCGATAAACTGGATGTAAGTGTATCGGAACTTCTGAATGGAAAGAGGGCAGAAGGGGATATGGGAAGCTGTTACAAAACTGCTTTTGCGGAAGTGGAAAAATGCTTGGAAGAAGGCGAGTCTGCTGCTTTTGCGGGACAGGCGAAGGATATTATAGAAATGAGCTGACGATGATGTGGCATGCGGTTTTGGCAGTTACGGGAAAAAGGCTGCTCATTGGCGGGGATAGGATGAAAGGGCTGATAATGGTCCGCTACAATGTGGAGAGCTTTCCATTAAAAGATGTTACCCGGGTGGAACAGGTAGGGGCATTAGTTGTTATTCAGGCCGGAGGGATGGAATTAAAAATAGAAGAAGGGGATTATGATGCCGCCTCCGAAATCGCACAAGGGCTAAAGAAGGCGATAGGGGTAAAGGGCTAAGTTGGGAAACAAGGGGCATTATGCCCCTGTGGAATATTCCAAAAACCAGTTGACGAAGCCGCAATTTTATGGTATTGTAGTCACACAAGATTCGATTAGGTCTTTTTTTTATGCTCAAAAATTGGAGGGAAAATAAATGCGTACAAGAATTACATTAGCATGCACAGAGTGCAAACAGCGTAACTACAATACAACAAAAGACAAGAAAGCGCATCCGGAAAGAATGGAGACAAAGAAATATTGCAAATTCTGCAGAACTCATACTTTGCATAAAGAAACGAAATAGGATTGGCTGCAGTTGTTGAAAGGAGTAGCACATGGGAGGTTCCACAAAGACAGATAAGACACCGAAACCGAGCTTTTTTAAAGGTGTGAAAACTGAATTTAAGAAGATTGCCTGGCCGGACAAGGATTCGCTTTTGAAACAGTCCGTTGCGGTTGTCTGCATCTCGGTTGTGGCAGGAGTAATTATTGCGGTGCTGGACTTTTTGTTCCAATACGGCATAGATTTCTTGACAACATTGTAGAGTGAGGGTAAATGAATGGCAGAGGCAAACTGGTATGTAGTGCATACTTATTCCGGGTATGAAAATAAAGTCAAAGCCAATATTGAAAAGACAATCGAGAACAGGCATCTGGAAGAGGAAATCCTCGAAGTCCGCGTTCCCATGCAGGACGTGGTGGAAATGAAAAACGGGGCGAAGAAAAATGTCCAGAAGAAGCTGTTCCCGGGTTATGTCCTTATTAATATGGTAATGAATGACGATACATGGTATGTAGTCAGAAATACAAGAGGCGTTACCGGGTTCGTTGGGCCGGGAAGCAAGCCGGTGCCGCTTACGGAAGCAGAGATGAAGCCGCTTGGCATTAAGGTGGAGAACATTACCGTGGACTTTGCCGAAGGCGATACCATTGCAGTTGTTGCAGGCGTATGGAAAGATACCATCGGGATGGTACAGAAGATGGATTACAATAAACAGACGGCGACAATAAATGTGGATTTGTTCGGCAGGGAGACTCCGGTTGAAATAGGATTTGCGGAAGTAAGGAAGATGAGTTAAGGGAATAACGATATTTTTGCCGGTTTTCCGGCTTAAATATAAAGAGATGGCCGCAGATGGCAATCCATAGGCGGTATGTCTGCAACGAAGGAAAAGCTCCGGGTAAGTGTGCCGGGGCAGTGGGAGCATCGCCGGTTCGGGCGTATGCGCCATACCACAATATTTTAGGAGGTAGCCAAGATGGCAAAGAAAGTAGAAGGATATATTAAATTACAGATTCCTGCCGGCAAAGCAACACCGGCTCCACCGGTTGGTCCTGCACTTGGACAGCATGGTGTAAATATCGTTGAATTTACAAAACAGTTCAACGCAAGGACAGCGGATAAGGGTGATACTATCATCCCTGTCGTTATCACAGTATATGCAGACAGAAGTTTCAGTTTTGTGACGAAGACTCCTCCTGCTGCAGTGCTTTTGAAAAAAGCATGCAATATTAAATCTGGTTCCGCAGTACCAAATAAAACGAAGGTTGCAACGGTTTCCAAAGATAAATTAAGGGAAATTGCAGAAATGAAAATGCCGGATTTGAATGCAGCATCCGTAGAAGCAGCGATGAGCATGATTGCAGGAACGGCAAGAAGTATGGGAATCACGGTAGAAGAATAATAACCAGTATAAAATTGGGAGGCAGCCGCAAAGAGGTATTCCCTCTGGCAGGATTGCCGGTTGAACCATAGGAGGAATTTAGAATGAAACGTGGAAAGAAATATAACGAAGCGGCAAAACAAGTAGACCGTTCCGTTCAGTATGAACCTTTGGAAGCGATTGCACTTGCGAAAAAAACAGCAACAGCAAAATTTGACGAAACGATTGAAGCACACATCAGGACAGGATGTGACGGACGCCATGCGGATCAGCAGATTCGTGGCGCTGTTGTACTCCCAAACGGCACAGGAAAAGAAGTAAAAGTATTGGTATTTGCCAAAGGGGACAAGCTTGCGGAAGCAGAAGCAGCAGGAGCTGATTTTGTAGGCGGCGACGAATTGATTCCGAAGATTCAGAATGAAGGATGGTTAGAGTTTGACGTTGTGGTAGCAACTCCTGATATGATGGGTGTTGTAGGTCGCCTTGGTAAGACTTTGGGCCCGAAGGGCTTGATGCCAAACCCGAAGGCAGGAACGGTAACGATGGATGTAACAAAAGCAGTGAAAGATATCAAAGCCGGTAAGATTGAGTATAGGCTGGATAAATCCAACATCATCCATGTTCCGATTGGAAAAGCTTCCTTTGCGGAAGAGCAGATTGAGGAGAACTTCAATGCCCTTATGGAAGCTATTGTAAAAGCAAGGCCTTCAGCAGTAAAGGGCCAGTTCTTAAGAAGCATTACATTGTCTTCTACGATGGGACCCGGTGTAAAGGTAAGCGTTGCAAAGTTCTAATGGAGCATTTATAAAAAGACAAACGTTAAGACCATCTGTATGGGTAACCTTACAGGTGGTCTTTGTAATTAATATAAGGATGCTGTCTGGGCAATGGGAGCGGATGTATGAAGAAAAAGAGAAGAAAGAAGAAAAAAAATCATTTTTTGAATATACTTCTGACCTTTTGGGGTGTTTTCGGCGGCGTAATGATTCTCGGCATTTTATCGTTTCTGCTGTATCAACATCTGGGGAAAACGGAAACGGAAGAAAAAGAGGGGACGGATACGATAGAAGCCGTTTCCGGAGTTGTGGTGCAGACGATTCCGGAGCCGGAGAAGATTCATGAAAAACCGGAACAGGAACCGGAAGAAATCCAGGAAGAAGCGCCGAAGGGCAAATACGCAGACATTTTGGCGGATCTGCCATATATGAAAGAGAACAATATTTATGCGAAAGAGACGGCAATAGAAAATGAGGTAACAATAGCTTTTGCCGGGGATATTTTGTTCGATCCAAGCTACAGTGTTATGGCGAGCCTGCTGCAAAGGACGAACGGAATTTATGACAGCATTTCCGCAGATTTGCTGGAAGAAATGAATCAGGCGGATATTATGATGGTGAATAATGAATTTCCTTATTCCAGCCGGGGAACGCCTACCGAGGGGAAGCAGTTCACTTTCAGGGCCAGGCCGGAATCCGCTGCTATTTTGGAGGATATGGGAGTGGACATCGTGTCTTTGGCAAACAACCATGCATATGACTTTGGGGAGGATGCATTTGTAGACACGCTCGATACCCTGTCGGCGATGGGGATGCCTTATGTAGGCGCAGGGCGTAATCTGGAAGAGGCGGTAAAGCCGGTTTATTTTATTGCCGGGGATATCAAAATAGCCATTGTATCCGCTACCCAGATTGAACGTATGGATAACCCGGATACAAAAGGCGCAACCGAAACGACCCCCGGAGTATTCCGCTGTTTAAAACCCGACAAGCTGCTGGAAGTGGTAGAAGAAGCCAAGCAGAACAGCGATTTTGTCATTGTGTACATCCATTGGGGAACGGAAAACACCGCGGAACCGGACTGGCTGCAGTTGGATCAGGCGCCAAAAATCGCCGATGCCGGTGCAGACTTGATTATCGGCGATCATTCCCACTGCTTACAACCCATACAATATGTAAACGGGGTGCCGGTTGTTTATAGCTTGGGTAATTTCTGGTTCAATTCCAAAGAATTGGATACTTGCCTGGTCAAAGCAGTCATTGATGAGAATGGACTTCAATCCCTGCAGTTTGTTCCGGCGCTGCAAAAAGGATGCACGACGAAGATGCTGCATGATGGGGAAAAAGAGAGGGTACTCAATTATATGCGCTCGATTTCGCCGAAAGTGGCGATAGACGAGGAGGGGTTTATTTCGGAGAAGTAGTTTAGGCGGGATAAGAGAGCCTATCTCTGCTTTTTAATTACTCAGTTGCAACGCATGTATTGTAATCCGACAAAAAACACTCCCCAAAATCCTTTCGCTCTCTTGACAACACCCCTTTTTTATCGTATAGTAATAAAGGCTATTCCAAAAAGCGATAGCCATGCCGAAGACAGTAGGTGCTGTGATGCCAGCGTAAGAAGAATCGCCTACCGAGGAAAAGAGTTTGCTTATTATGACTTTATGCCCTCCTGTCTTTGGATATGACCAGAGCGGAGGGCTTTTTATATGTACTGATATGAAAACTCCTTTCGGCATAGTGAGGCCAAAGGCCAAACTGAAACGGTTCCGGTGCAGGTCGGTTCCGGATAAATCTATAAGGAGGTAAAGAAAGTGGCAAAAATTGAATTGAAGCAACCCATCGTAGAAGAAATTTCTGCAAGTATTAAGGATGCGCAGTCGATTGTCCTTGTTGATTACCGCGGTCTTACCGTAGAACAAGATACAAGGCTCCGTAAGGAACTCCGTGAAGCAGGAATTACTTACAAAGTTTACAAAAACACGATGATGAATTTCGCGTTTAAAGGAACAGATTACGAAGCATTGACCCAGTATCTGGAAGGGCCCAGCGCAATTGCAATTTCCGACACGGATGCTACGGCTCCGGCAAGGATTATCTGCAAATTTGCAAAGGATGCAAGCAAACTGGAAGTTAAAGGCGGAATGGTTGAGGGTATTGCATACGATGCAGCAGGCATTGCGGATATCGCAAAGATTCCTTCAAGAGAAGAATTGATTTCCAAGCTGCTTGGAAGCTTGCAGTCTCCGATTACCAACTTTGCACGCGTTATCAACCAGGTAGCGGAAAAAGGTGGAGCATCTGCATGTGAAGCGGCAGCAGAAGAAGCAACTCCTGCGGAATAAAGGGATTGTGAAAAGGGCAGGAAATAGCCCGGCAAATTTAGAAACTTAAAATTGAAAACAAATTTTCATTTTAAATCAATTTCAAAACGGAGGTAAATTATAATGGCAAAATTAACAGCTCAGGAACTTATTGATGCTATCAAAGAGTT
>Ga0137307_101302_pt1 | contig 22939 bp, 17 predicted proteins | sample NAcewD2O_March_2_FD_97180 | JGI IMG/M metagenome (GOLD analysis project Ga0137307, IMG submission 97180) | Mouse cecal microbial communities from Vienna, Austria - N-Acetylglucosamine amended D2O_March | ecosystem: Host-associated > Mammals > Digestive system > Large intestine > Cecum | place... | reverse complement strand
GAAAAACCCGAAAAAACGTTCAGATCAGCCCAAACAGCGCTGCAAATATACCCACACAAACCATATCTGCGCCGAAACGGAACGTTTGCAACAATGTTTGAAAGAGGACATTATGAATGAGAAAGCATTAAAAACATTAGAATATGACAAAATAATCACAAAGCTGGCTGAATACGCCCAGACGCCGATCGGCATCCGGATGTGCCGGGAACTTCTGCCGATGGATCAGATCGACCGGATCAGAACCGCCCAGCAGGAAACCTCCGACGCCCAGAACCGGGTACGGCTAAAAGGAAGCATTTCCTTTTCCGGCGCCAGAGATCTGGGGGCTTCCATCAAACGGCTGCAGATTGGCAGCGCTTTAAATCTCACGGAGCTTCTGCACATCAGCTCCCTGTTAGACTGCGCCGCCAGAGCCAAGAACTACGGCCGGCAGGAAAATGAAGAAAGCCAGGGCGACAGCCTTTCCCCTCTGTTTTCCGCAGTGGAGCCTCTGACGCCGCTGAACACGGAGATTAAACGCTGCATCTTATCAGAGGAGGAAGTCAGCGACGATGCCAGCCCGAAACTCCGGCAGATCCGGCGTTCCATACGGCTGACAGGCGACAGGGTTCACACCCAGTTAAACAGCCTGGTAAACACCCACCGCACCTACCTGCAGGACGCGGTAATCACCATGCGGAACGGACGCTACTGCATTCCGGTAAAAGCGGAATACAAAAGCCAGGTGAGCGGTATGGTCCACGACCAGTCCTCCAGCGGCTCCACCTTTTTTATCGAGCCCATGGCCATCGTTAAGCTGAACAATGAGCTGCGGGAACTGGAACTGGCGGAGCAGAAGGAAATCGACGTGATTCTGGCAGGCTTAAGCCAGCAGGCGGCGGAATACGCCGACATGCTTCTGGAAAATATCGCCGTATTGTCCCAACTGGATTTTATTTTTGCCAAAGCCGCCCTGGCCCGGCATTATAAAGGAACAGAGCCTTTATTCAACGAAAACCGCTATGTGGAAATCAAATCCGGCCGCCATCCCCTGCTGGACCCGGCCAGAGTCGTTCCCGTCGATCTCACCATCGGCGGCAATTTTGACCTGCTGATCGTAACCGGGCCAAATACGGGAGGCAAAACCGTTTCCCTGAAAACCCTGGGGCTGCTCCAGCTTATGGGACAGGCGGGACTGCACATTCCTGCTTTTGAAGGCTCCAAACTGGCCGTATTCCCGGAAATTTTCGCGGATATCGGTGATGAACAGAGCATTGAGCAGAGTTTAAGTACCTTCTCCTCCCATATGACCAACATCGTCCGGATTCTGGAACAGGCGGACACCGATTCCCTGGTGCTGTTCGACGAGCTTGGAGGCGGCACGGACCCGGTGGAGGGGGCGGCGCTTGCCATGTCCATTCTCACCTGGCTCCATAAAATGGGAATCCGCACCATGGCCACCACCCATTACAGCGAGCTGAAAGTATTCGCCCTGTCTACGCCCGGTGTGGAAAATGCTTCCTGTGAATTTCAGGTAGAAACACTGCAGCCCACCTACCGGCTTTTGATGGGCATCCCCGGCAAAAGCAACGCCTTTGCCATCTCAAGAAAGCTGGGACTGCCGGAGCATCTGATTGAGGACGCCTCCGCTTTTATCGGCAAGCAGGAAAAGGATTTCGAGGACGTGATCGCCGAGCTGGATGCTTCCCGTGAGGCACTGGCAAAGGAGCAGGAAGAAACCGCCCGCTACCGGGAGGAAGCCAGAAGACTGAAAGAACGGCTGCAGACCAGGCAGGAGCAGTTCGACAAGCGCCGGGAGGAAATGCTTGCCAAAGCCAGAGAGGAAGCCATGCAGATTGTTCTGGAAGCGAAATCCACGGCCGACCGCACCATTAAAAATATCAATAAGCTGGGCGCTGACAGTGATCTGGGCCGGGCGCTGGAAGAACAGCGGGCACAACTGCGCGGCGAAATCTCCAAGCTGGAAGCAAAAGCGGCGAAAAAGCAGCAGAAGCCCCGGAAGGTCCATAAAGCGGAAGAATTTAAAATCGGAGACGCCGTGCGGGTAGTCTCCCTGAATCTGAACGGCACGGTCAGCTCCCTGCCCAATGCAAAAGGCGACCTGTTTGTGCAGATGGGTATTCTCCGCTCTCAGGTGAATATCAAAGACCTGGAGCTGATCCCGGAGGCTACGATTACCGGACCTGCCGGCGACGTGGCCCGCCGCAGCAAAAAAGGCTCCGGCGCCAGCCAGATTAAAATGTCCAAGTCGTTCCAGGTGTCTTCCGAGATTAACCTGATCGGCATGACCACCGACGAAGCTGTCGCCCAGCTTGACAAATATCTGGACGACGCCTATCTGGCCCATCTGGCCCAGGTGCGGGTCGTTCACGGGCGGGGCACGGGCGCGCTGAAAAAAGCTGTTCATCAGCATCTGAAACGGCTGAAATATGTGAAGTCCTACCGGCTGGGAACCTTCGGCGAAGGGGACACCGGCGTAACCATCGTAGACTTTGCGCAGTAACGCCCATGCCGGCTCTTACCGGCTCCGCCATCAATGAAAGGGCCTTTTCGGAAACCTTTTTAAATTTTAACAGTGAGGAACAAAATTTGACTGCGAAACAAAAAATATTAATCGTAGACGACGACGCCAATATCGCCGAGCTGATTTCCCTTTATCTGATGAAGGAATGTTTTGAGACAATGACCGTTGACAACGGAGAGGATGCCGTAAAGGAATTTTCTTCTTTCCGGCCCGACCTGATTCTGCTGGATCTGATGCTGCCGGGCATCGACGGCTATCAGGTATGCCGGGAGATCCGCCGGGACTCTCAGGTGCCTATCATTATGCTGTCGGCAAAAGGCGAAGTGTTTGACAAAGTGCTCGGACTGGAACTGGGGGCAGACGACTACATGATTAAACCCTTTGATTCCAAAGAACTGGTGGCACGGGTAAAAGCGGTGCTGCGGCGCACCTTCGTGCCCCCGGCTCCCGACGCCTCCGATACCGGCAGACAGCGGGGCGAATTTGTGGAATACCCGGATCTGACCATTAATATCACCAATTATTCCGTTATTTACATGGGACATTCCGTGGAAATGCCGCCAAAAGAACTGGAGCTTTTATATTTCCTGGCCTCCTCGCCCAATCAGGTATTTACCAGAGAACAGCTTCTGGAACATATATGGGGGTATGACTACGCCGGGGATACCCGTACGGTAGACGTACATATCAAGCGTCTCAGAGAAAAGGTAAGGGATCACAGTGCCTGGGCCATCTCCACTGTCTGGCGGGTGGGCTATAAATTCGAAGTAAAGGTTTAAAACCGCTGTACCCGGTCATGAAAAAATCAGGCATCACAAATATTGAAATCAGGAAAAAAACTTATGAATAAACGGCTGTACTTAAAACTGATTCTGAGCTATCTGGCCGTGGGCGTTCTGGGCTTTATATTCGTAGCCACCGTCTCCTCCCGCAGCATTTACCGGTATCTGGCCCGCCAGAAGGCATCCGTTCTGTACCAGGAAACCCATGCCCTGGCCTCTGAGTGCAGCAGACAGTATTCCGGCACCCTGGTCAGCCTGGACGCCATGAAGCCTCAGTTAGCCGGGCTGGCCGCCCATCTGGAATCTCATATCTGGATTATGGACCGGAACGGCCGGGTTACGTATGACACCTGCGGGGAGCCAAACCATGTGGGGCTGACATTTGAAGACTTTGACCCTGCCGCCACCATGACCATGGACAACTACCGCTTCCAGGACTTTCACGACAGCTTCCGGGAACCGGTGCTCACGGCCTCGGCGCCCATTACCGGACGGTTCAGCACCTATGGCTACATACTGATTCACATGCCGGAATCCGTGGTGCTGCAAAACCGGTATGATCTTCTGAATATCGTCTATGTGGCTTATCTGGCCGTGTTTCTTCTGTCCCTGCTGGTGCTTTTGACCTTCCAGCTTACCGTATACCTGCCCATCAGGAAAATCACACGGGCCGCCAATGAATATGCCTCCGGCAATCTCACCTACCGGCTGAACATCCACACCAGCGACGAGCTTGGGTATCTGGCCAATACGCTGGATTATATGGCCATGGAACTGTATAATTCGGAAGAATATCAGAAAAAATTTATCGCCAATGTCTCCCATGATTTCCGCTCGCCGCTGACCTCCATCAAAGGCTATATCGAGGCCATGTTAGACGGCACCATCCCTCCGGAAAATCAGGAGCGGTATCTGAACATCGTAATCTCGGAAACCGAACGGCTGAACAAGCTGACGGAAAGTCTGCTGGCCCTGAACTCTCTGGATGAAAAGGGCCAGAAGCTGATGATGACAGATTTCGACATTAATCAGGTTATCAAAAATACATGCGCCACTTTTGAGGGTTCCTGTTCCGCCAAGGGAATCACCGTAGATCTGACATTTTCCGATAAAGCGCTGACCGTTCATGCGGATATGGGAAAGATTCAGCAGGTTATCTACAACCTGGTGGACAATGCCATCAAATTTTCCCATCACGATTCGGTCATCTGGATCGAAGCCTATGACCAGCACGAAAAAATTTTCGTCTCTGTCAAAGATTCCGGCATCGGCATTCCCAAAAACTGTACCGGGAAAATATGGGAGAGATTTTACAAAACTGACCTGTCAAGAGGAAAAGATAAGAAGGGAACCGGGCTGGGACTTTCCATCACAAAGGAAATCATCCAGGCCCATAATGAAAATATCGACGTGATCAGCACGGAGGGCGTGGGGACGGAATTTATCTTTACGCTGCAGAGAGCCGCCGGGGAATGGAACTGACCCGGCGGGCTCTTCGCAGGCGTATCTGCTATTGGGCCCCATGGCTCAAAATCAGATTTTTCGCATGCGCTTTCCACTGCTGACCCATGGTAGTCAGGCGAATTTCAAAGCCGACCGTTTCTTCCTGACCCGGCGCCAGCGTCCGGTTCTGCCAGGAAAAAGCCAACAGCATATCGGTTTCTTCCAGTCTTGTGATATCCGGGCTGTCCGCAAACAGGTTGTGATAGTAAGTCCCGTCCTCCGAATCTCCCAGCCACCTGGCATCGGCATCCGAACTTCCTTCCCAAAGATTCTGTCCATTCCTGCACAGAATCTGAAAACAGGGGCGCCGCGCTTCTTCTTCCATCCTGGTGTCCTCTATGGTAAACCCGTGATAATTGCGGTATATGGCCGTATGCCGGGCGGAATCCGCCTGCACATCCCCGCCGATGCCCAGAGAATAATTCTGCTGCCGGTCGGAGACATTCCGGATATGATAACTGACCCGCACGCCGGCGCCGTCATCCGTAAATTCCAGAGACTGACTCACCATCAGCCCCTGAACCGTTTCTTTTTCCTCTCCCTGTCCGGTCTGGATCAGCGTCATCTGCCGGTCCGACGTCTGCAAAAATGCTTCAAAACCGTAATCCGCATAGGTGAGGCTGTAAAAACCGCCCTGGCTGTCATAACCGCCCACAATAAAACTGGCATTGCTGGGCCTGGACTCAAACCACATCCGCCCGTTGTCCTGAAAGGCATCCTGCTCCCACTCGCCGTCTCTGTACCGTTCCAGCTCCCCGTAGCATCGGTAAGAACTGAGCACGCCCGGCTCATACAGCACTTTATACTGACTGTACAGATCATAACCGCCGCACAGAGCGTCATTTCCCTCGATCCTGCCGCCTTTCAGCATAAAATTCCCATAGTCACAGTAAAAACCGCCTCCGTTGCCTTCCGCCCGGTTTCCGTATACGGAACCGCCGTTCATCTCCAGATAGCCGCCGCTCCAGACGGCTCCTCCATGAAAATCGGAACGGTTTCCGGTAAAAATACCGCCGTTAATCATCAGACGGCCCGTGCTGTACACCGCGCCGCCGTCCTCACTGTGATTATTCCGCAGAATACAGCCATCCCGAATCATCAGGCTTCCCTCATTCACAATCAGGCTGTCGGACAGTCCGCTGCCCCGGCCGTCCAGAACAAGGCCGCCCATATCCAGGCTTCCCTGTCCGTCTATGTAAAACATGGGCCCGTCAAAGCCCTCCGCCCGCACCAGCACGGCGCCGTTTCCTTCCAGAGAAAGAGGGCCGTCTACGGTCACGGTTCCGTATAATTCAATTTCCTCTCCTGCCTCTGCCGTCAGAAGCCGCCCGGGCAGCTCCGCCGCCGCCACAGAGGCCATACCTTCTTCCGCCTTTTCCGCTCTTACGGACAGGGATGCCGTTCCAAGCAGCAGACAGACGGCCAGGACAGCCCATGTTTTTCCTTTTCCCATTCTTCCTTCTTATTCCGCCTCTCAGTTCCCGTCCCCGTCATCCGAACCGCCCGGAAAACCACGGAACCATATGTATGACAGGACTACTTATTTCCATTGCAGCCGGTGTAACTGCCCCTCCCGCTCAAGCTGTACAAAATGATTCTGCCGTAGCGCCTCATACAAAACGACGGCGACAGAATTCGACAGATTCAGCGAACGGATTTCCGACAGCATCGGAATACGGATCGCCCGATCTGGATGCTCTACCAGAATTTCCTCCGGAATCCCTGCGCTCTCCTTGCCGAACATGATATAACAGTCCGGCTCATAAGACACCTCCGAATACACATGTCGGCCTTTGGTGGTTGCCATATAAATTACCGCGCCGGGATTTTTTTTCAGAAAATCCTCATAGTTATCGTAAACCCTCACATCCAGCTTATCCCAGTAGTCCAGCCCCGCCCGTTTCAGAGCCTTCTCATTGATCTGAAAGCCCAGAGGCTTAATCAGATGAAGCCTTGCGCCCGCTGCCACACAGGTTCTGCCGATATTCCCCGTATTGGCAGGGATCTCCGGCTCGTGAAGCACGATATTAAGCATGTTCAAGCCTTTCCGTAAAGCGGCGTACCCGGCCCAGCGCCTCTTTGAGCGCATCCAGCGAATAGGCGTAGGAAATCCTGACAAACCCCTCCCCGCTGTCTCCGAACGCCGTTCCCGGCACCACCGCCACCTTTTCTTCCTCTAACAGCCGGCTGCAGAATTCCTCGGAGCTTAAACCGAATTTTTTAATGCTGGGGAATACGTAAAAGGCGCCCAGCGGTTCAAAGCAGTCCAGCCCCATTTCCCGCAGGGTACTCACCACAAACCGGCGTCTCTGGTTATAGGACTCCCGCATCTGTGCCACCGCCTCATCGCCGTTTTTCAGCGCGTCCACCGCCGCATACTGGCTGACCGTAGGCGCACACATAATGGCAAACTGATGGATCTTCGTCATCTGCTCAATGATCGGGGCGGGACCCGCGGCATATCCCAGCCGCCATCCGGTCATGGCATAGGACTTAGAAAAACCGTTAATCACGATAGTTCTCTCTCCCATCCCCGGCATGGAAGCAATCGAAACATGATCTCCCCCATAGGTCAGCTCGCTGTAAATCTCATCGGAAATCACAAACAGGTCATGGCGGAGAACCACCTCGGCCACCGCTTCCAGATCTTCCCTGGTCATAATGGCCCCGGTGGGATTGTTCGGAAAAGGCATAATCAATACTTTGGTTTTCGGCGTAATCGCTGCCTCTAACTGCCCGGCCGTCAGGCGGAACTCATGTTCCTCCAGAAGCCGGATCGGCACCGGCACGCCGTCCGCCAGCTGGACACAGGGCAGATAGGAAACGTAGCAGGGCTCAGGAATCAGTACTTCGTCCCCAGGGTCCAGCATGGCCCGAAGCCCGATGTCGATGGCCTCGCTGCCTCCCACCGTAACCACCACTTCATGAAGGGGATCATAAGTCAGGCCGCACCGCCGGTTCAGATACGCGGCGATCTCCTGGCGCAGTTCTTTCAGGCCTGCATTTGACGTATAAAAAGTGCGTCCTTTTTCAAGCGCATAAATGCCCTCGTCCCGGATAAACCAGGGCGTGTCAAAATCCGGCTCACCCACGCCCAAAGAAATCGCGTCGGGCATCTCGCTCACCACGTCGAAAAATTTACGGATACCGGAGGGTTTCAGCGCTGCGCTTTTATCAGATATGGGATTTCTCATGGTGTAATCAGCATCCTTTCATCTCGGTTCTGGCTTTTGCTCAGTACGGTTCCGTGGTCTTTATATTTTTTCAGCACAAAATGAGTGGCCGTGCTTAATACGGAGTCCAGCGTGGACAGCTTTTCCGACACGAACTGCGCCACCGCGCGCATGGATTTTCCTTCCAGAATTACTGTAAAGTCATAGGCCCCTGACATCAGGTACACCGCATTTACCTCCGGATACTGATAGATCCGCTCCGCGATATGGTCAAAGCCCATACCCCTCTGGGGCGTTACCCGCACCTCGATCAGCGCGGACACCTTTTCCTCCGAGGTATTGTCCCAGTTAATCAGGGTGTGATAGCCGCAGATAATATTTTCTTTCTCCATATCCGCAATGGCGTTTGCCACCGCAACCTCATCCTCACCAAGCAGAATCGCCAGTTCTTTCAAATCAATGCGGCTGTTTTTCTCCATGACAGCCAAAATCTTTTCTCTCATTGCTTAACCTCCAATTTAGTTCCGCAGCTCCCCTCCCAAGCCCCTTTAAACCGGGAGAATTTCCAGCCACTAAAGTGTCTGTAAATCCTCCGGGGCTTTGCTATGAGCACTTAGCCCCTGTCTTTTAGGGGCTTACGTGCGATGCATACAAAATTGTTAGCGGGTGTCTTCTAGCCGCTTACTATTTTGTTATCCGGTCCGCTGCTGTTTTCATAAACCACTTGACACTACCTTTAATCTATATGACAAAAAACATGTAACCATTGTTATAACAGCTTCAAAATCTCATCCTTCTGCGGTCTGGTCAGATACCGGCAGGTATCGTCATGGGCCACAACCCGGTCATGGTCCCCGGTGACTTTTCCGATCACGGAACAGGGAATTCCGGCCTGATTCATCCGGAACAGAAGGTCGCAGCCATTATCCGCAGCCATCAGAAGACAGCCGCCGGATAAAAGCTGATAGGGATTCAGATCGAACACTTCGCAGAATTCAATGGTCTGCTGTCTGACCGGGATCTCTTTCAGCCGCGTATGGATTCCGATCTTTGCAGCCTGCGCAAACTCCCAGAGCGCGCCGAAGATTCCCCCCTGCACAACGCCGTATACGGCGGCAGCGCCATATGGGCCCCTGTCTGCTTTCAAAGCCGCGGCGCCCGTATCCGGTTCCAAAACCGCGGCGGTCTGCACCCGTTCGATCTCTGCCAGGAAAGCCCCGCCGGATTCCACGTAATCCTCCGGCAGCGTCTTTCTCAGGATATCCGCTTTATGCCGGGCCATCCATACGGTTCCGCCCAGTCCGATATACCCGGCAATCACCAGATCCTGCCCCGGCTTCACCCCGGACAAAAGCCCGCCGCCTTCTTCCCTGTCCCAGACCTGCGCAATTCCCAGTTCACTGCAAATCTGTTCCAGCCGCTGCCGCTCCTGCCGGCCCGCATCCATTAAATCTGTCATCTCTCAATCCTGCTTTTCCGTAATCTATACCTGCTGCCCGGCCTCTCCCTCCGGCGGCGGTTCCTGGCCGGCTGCCGACTCCTGTGGCGGCGGTTCCTGCACCTGCTGTTCTTCCGGGAGCGGTCCCTGACTCTCCGTATTTCCCTCAGCCGGCTGCCCGTCAGGCACAGTCTGTTCGGGCTGCCCCTCCTGACTTTCCTGCCCCTCCTCCGGCGGCTTTTGCGAAGGCGGCTCAGCCGCCACGATATTTCCGGCCGCATCGAAAGCCAGCGCCTGATTCACGCCTACCGTCCACTTTTCATTTACCATTTTATACTTATCCGTGTGAACCAGCGTCCGCTCCGCTACGGTTCCGTTTACCGACACCACTTTTGTCAGCGACGCGGTCACGCCTGCATAGGCGCCCTGGGTCCGCACCTGATATCCGTATGGCAGGCCGGGGTCCTCCGTCCACGTAATCTCCGTCGGCCAGATCTCGCTGATAACATGAGACACATAGGATACGGACCGTTCCGCCGGACGGCTTTCTTTCCCGTAGATCACAAAAGAAACGGTTCCGTCCCCCGCATAGGCGGCGATGTACACCGGATAGCCGTAATCATTTCTGATTTTCAGATCTTTCTGGGGACTGGTGTAGGAATTGCCCGCATAAATCGTGGCATCCAAAGCCGCCGGCATATAATTTACCGTCATGGAATGGTTATGCCGCTCCACAATCGTCAGCTCCGCATACAGCGCCGCCGCATAGAGGGTGCTGGCCGTCTGACAGATACCGGCTCCCACACTGTCCACCACATCATTGCCGATGTAAGCGCCTGCCACGCCGTAGCCGCCGGCAATGGTTCTCGGCCCCATCAGCGCGGAGACGGAGATCGTCTCCCCCGGATAGATCACCGTGCCGTCCAGCCTTCTGGCGCTCAGCTCCAGGCTCTGGGAGCGGCCCAGGTTTCCGGATGCGTAATTGGAGGAATAGGACCCTAACTGGTCCTTCACCGCCCGCAAAAGCTCCGGGTCCCGCTCCGGCTTTGTGATTTCCGCCGCCGCTTCAACCAGAAGCGTTTCCTGGTTCCAGGCATTTACCGTTTCCTTTACCCGCTCGACGGTTGCGGGAATGTCTACCCGGATGCCGTTGGTTCCGCCCTCTACCACAAAAGCGCCGTCTCTCCTGACCAGGGTCGGCTCCACCGGTTCCACGTCATAGACAGCCAGTTTTTCCACAAAAGACCGGATCTGCCGTTCATGAAAGGACAGACTGAGCGCATAGGTTTTCCGCTCGTATTTCAGACTCTCCAGCGCCTTATACCGGGCCAGCAGATTTCCGTCTTTTCCGTACCGGAACGCTTCCTCGATAATCTCGTCATTGTCCCAGCTTATGCCCAGCCGTTCCAGTGTAATCTGATCCTCATAGGTATCCGTCTTGATTGTCAGTGTCTTTTTTCCCAGCTTTTCCACACAGGCCTCCACCGCAGCCCTGGCCTCCTCTTTACTGAGGCCGCCAAGCTCCACACCCCCGACGGAAATTCCCTGGGCAATAACATCTTCTTCCTGAGCAAAAGCGCGTGCGGGCCACAAAAAGAACAAAACTGCCGCGGTCAGTACAAAGACCGCTGCGTTTCTTTTTTTCATAACACCCTCCTTGCGCCGGCTTTCGCTCCTTTTTGCAGTCCGGTCCCCCTTACATGAACAAACTCAGCACCGTAGGCACAACAAGGGCGATCACCAGCACTACTGCCATAATTGATATGATCATTTTCTGCGTCTTTTTTCTGTACATACTTATCCCTTCCTCAGTTCCGCAACTCCCCTCCCAAGCCCCCTGGATCTGGGAGAATTTCCAGCCGCTTTAGCGTCTGTAAATCCTCCCGGGGCTTTGCTATGAGCACTTAGCCCCTGTCTTTTAGGGGCTTACGTGCGATGCATACAAAATTGTTAGCGGGTGTCTTTTAGCCGCTTACTATTTTGTTGTCCGGTACGTTGCTGTTTTTCATAAATCACTTGACACTACCTATCGTTCCAGGCGCTGTTTCAGGGCGCCTTAGGCAACCGCTTTTCGGGTCTGTTTTCTGCCGCGGTGCGGCATTTTTGTATCAGGCTTCTATTTTAGGTCATTTTCGCCGGTATGGCAAGACTTTTCACAGAATCGTGACACTGCTGTTATAACTGAGCGGGTCCCGCATCCCGTAATCATAACAGACGTACGTCAGACATTCTTTTATCGCCCCTTCTTCCGACAGCGACAGAATATCCCGGGTATATACCTCCAGGTGTACGTTGTGAATCAACTGCCGGCAGGACAGTCCTCTGTAATGAGGGAAATACCGTCCGGTTTTATTCTCTTCCGCATAAAAGGCAGAAATCTTCTCTTTCCACGGAAGCTGATCCAGGGCAAAGCCGGGACGCTTCTTTGCATTTTCCCGCAGATAAAAATCCCAGGTCAGAAGCTGCCGGTCAGCCTCTTTGTATTCCGGATATTTTTCCCCAAAAAACGACAAAATCCGTCCGTAACGGGCTTCCCGGTCAGGATTCAGACCGAAAAACCCATGGGCCTCAAAATATTCCGCCATCTCCTCAAACATGGCAAAAGGCGATGTAAAGCGGTGTCCCATCGCCCTGAGGGTCAGCGTAAACTGCCCGCTGTTATGGTAAGTCTCCACCAGCTCCTCAATCTGTTTCAGACGAAGCATCTCCCCATAAGAGAGCCAGCGGGTAGACAGCGTCTCATAGGGCGGACGGTCATCATATACCAGTCCGTACCGGGCACCCTGCTCCCGCATGGCGGACCCTCTCAGCACTTTTAAAAACCCAAGCTGCAACTGGTCCGGCTTCATGGCATATACGTCGTCGAAAGAACGGGCAAACCGCTCATACCCTTCCATGGGCAGCCCCGCGATCAGATCCAGATGCTGATGGATATTGCGGAAAGAAGAAACCCGCCGCACCATCTTTCTGATCCCGTCCAGATCGGTTTTCCGCCCGATAGCCGCAAGGGTTTCCTCACAGGTAGTCTGTACGCCGATTTCCAACTGAATCAATCCCGGCCGCATCACGGACAGAACCGCCAGCAGATCTTCATCCAGCAGATCGGCGGCGATTTCAAAATGAAAATTGGTAACGCCGTTGTCATGTTCCGCCAGATAAGACCAGACTGCCATAGCATGGCTTTTTCTGCAGTTAAAGGTGCGGTCGATGAACTTTACCTGTGCCACCCGTGCATCCAGAAAAAACCGCAGTTCTTCTCTGACCAGTTCAAGATCACGGAACCGCAGTTTTCTGTCCAGGGACGACAGACAGTAACTGCAGGAAAACGGACACCCTCTGCTGCTTTCATAGTAAATGATTTTATGCGCAAAAGGGTTCTGTTTTTCCCGGAAAATCTCCCGATAGGGAAAAGGGATACTGCTCAGATCTATGGGAGGCCGGTGGGCCGTCCGGCATATCGGGGCTTCGGTTTCATCCGCAGGCCGCATCCGGGTTCCGTTGTCTTCCCGATAGCATAACCCGGCGATCTCTGCCAGAGAATCCCGTTCCCCTCCATAATATTCCAGCAGCTCCGAAAAGGTTTCTTCTCCCTCGCCGATCATAATCCCCCGAACCTTTGGAAGCCTTGAAAGCCATTCCTCCGCCTCATAGGATACCTCCGGCCCGCCCAGCCAGACCGGTATATCCGGCATCACTTTATGGAGCAGGGACACCAGCCGTCCGATCAGTTCCATGTTCCAGATATAGCAGGAAAACCCGATCACATCCGGCTTACGTTTATAAATATCCCCCAAAATCTCCGCCGTATTCTGATTGATCGTATATTCTGCCAGTTCCACTTCCGGCAGACCGGAATCCGGTTTGTCTTTTCGGCGTTCTTCCCCATAAGCTTTCAAACTGTATACGGCTAAATTAGAGTGGATATACTTGGCATTGACTGCCGCAAGAAGAAATTTCATACTAAAATACCGCTTTCCTCAATGGCCCGGATTCCTCTTTCCATCACATCCTCGTCCTGTACCAGTGCCATCCGTACATATCCTTCTCCCGAAGGACCAAAGGCGCTGCCCGGCGTTACCAGCACGCCGGCCCGGTCCAGAAGTTCCATCACAAAGGCATTCGACGCGTCGGGCCGGCCCAGAAAACGGGGCGGAAGCTTTGCCCATACAAACATGGTGGCCGGACATTTATCCACCTTCCAGCCGATGGAGGTTAACCCTTCGCACAGGACGTTTCTTCTGCGCTCATAGGCTTTTCTCACCGCCTCCACACAGGACTGATCTCCGGTAATTGCCGCTGCCGCCGCTTTCTGCACCGGAAGGAAAATCCCGTAATCAATATTCGACTTTAACGCCGTAAGCTGTTCCACGATATCTGCATTTCCCAGACAGAATCCGATGCGTGCGCCGGCCATTCCGTAAGTTTTGGACAGAGAATTAAACTCCACACCCACTTCCTTCGCTCCGGGGAACTTTAAGAAGCTGCCGCAGACCGCGCCGTCAAATACCAGCTCGCTGTAGGCATTGTCATGAAGTACGATAATATCATATTTTCTGGCGAACGCAATCAATTCCTCATAGAAGGAATCGGGCGCCATAACCGTTGTCGGATTGTTGGGGTAGGAAACCACCATCAGCTTTGCCTGCCTTGCTACATCTTCCGGGATTTCCTTTAAGTCGATCACATAGCCGTTTTCTTCCCGCTGCGGCATATAATGCAGCTTTGCGCCCGCCAGCACAGGCCCGTCCGCGAATACCGGATAGCAGGGATCGGGCACCAGCACCGTATCCCCCTCATCCACAATCGTCAGAGCGAAATGGGACAGGCCCTCCTGGGAACCCATCAGCGCCACAATCTCTTTCCCCGGATCCAGCGTTACGCCATACCGGCGCGCATACCAGGCCGCCGCCGCGGTCCGCAGCTCATCCGTATCCCGGATTGCGTACAGATAATTCTCTTTCTCCCTGGCCGCCTCTGCCAGTGCTTCCATAATATGAGGCGCCGGCGGAATATTCGGCGCGCCGATGCTTAAATCCACTACGTTCTCCCCCCGGCTTAGTCTGTCTGCCTTTTTCTCTGCGAGAATCGAAAAAATACCTGTTCCAAAATGCTCCATTCGCTTAGAAAATTTCATGTTGTCCTCCAAAATATGTATGTAATCTCAGTCCTTTTGGCACATTATAACACTCTCCCTTCCTTTTTTAAAGCGGTTCCTGCGGGATTCCCCGATTCCTGTTCCTTTATATGAATCAAATCCAGACAGGCCAGCAACTCTACGTTACGCTGCAGCTGCCCTATATTAATATCATTCTCCATACGGCTGATCTGTCTTACGGAATATCCGGACAGCTCCGCCACTTCCTCCTGGGACAGATGTTTGCGCTGCCGTGCCTCCTTAAGATCCTTGCCGGTAATCATGAGCCAAACCGTTCCCCCTTTATCACTTTTTGTCGAATTTTGTCTGTTTTTATATTAATATATATGCCGCGATCCTGCCATGTCAATATTGTCCGGTTTGGAAAAATAATTACGAAATTGAATAAAAAGTTACCCCCGCCTTATCTTCAAAGGCGGGGGCATTGTGTTATGCGTTCATCTTGTCCTCAAATTTCTGTTTTACCTGCTGAATTTTCTTCTGCTCGGCTTTGTCCGTGGGATACCATCCCTTCTGCTCCATCTTCTGATAAATCTCGCTCTGCATTTTCAGAGACTCGTTCAGTGCATCATCAAAGGCGCAGTGAACATTTGAGGTATTGGATTCGATCGTACCGTGCAGGTACAGATCACATACTCCCTTCGTGCTCATTAAAAGATCTTCCATCTTCTCTTTATCACCCATTACAGATCTCCTTTCTGATTACCGGTTTCTTATTTCCTGATGTGGCTCCACGGCACATTTGCTGTAAGCTCAGACCAGATTGTAGAATTTGTTAAAGAGCTGCTGATGCCGTTCCTCCATCTCTCTGGCGAACTGGCGCAGTTCCGCGTCGGAAAGCTGGGAAGCGGTATCGCAGCATTTGGTTTTCAGAAAAGTTTCATGACCTAGCGCATCTTCTAAATAAGACAATTCTTTCGGGCTCATCCTGTTCATCCTTTCCCGGACAGAGGAATTTTGGAATTCTGTCCTGTGTTAGATAGTCTGTCCGGAAAAAATGAAAACTATAGATGAAGATTTTTCAAATTTTTTAAATTTCCGCGCATCTTCGCAGCAGTATACTGCTGTATGCGCCAAGCTGAAGCTGAATCATACCGTCATGAGCCTCAAAACAAATCCGGCCCACATTATAGCCGTTTTCATCGGTAAGCATCAGCCGCTCCATCTCATCACCGTCTTCCACGCCCACTTCCCATACGGGGATTTTTACCGTTTTTTCAGAGGCATTGTTATTTAACGCAACAACCAGGATATTCTCCCCTACAAAGCGGCCGTAGGCAATCACGCCGTATTCCGCGGTCAGAGGCTTCCAGGAGCCTGTACGCAGCGCTTCATTATTCTTTCGGATATAAATCAGGCTGCGGTGAAATTCAATCAGCTCATGATTTTCTCTGCCCCAGGGGTAGGTTCTCCGGTTGTCAGGATCCGTAAAGCCGCATAAGCCGGCCTCGTCCCCATAATAGATAGTGGGAGCCCCCGGCCAGGTCATCTGGATCATCACAGCTTCTCTGAACACGCCCAGATTTACATCCTCGTCGGCCTCCTCGCTGGTCAAATCCCCCAGCCTCCCCACCTTATGATTGGTTCTGGTCAGAAAACGGGAATGGTCATGATTGGAAAGCTCGTTCATCGCCGTCAGGAGAGAGGACTGATGGAAAGCGTTCATATTCCAGACCATGGCATGAAAAAAAGCTTCCGCATTATTCAAAAGCCCTTCCTCATAGTGATCGCTGTGCTTTTCCATCCCTGTGAGAAACCAGGATACCGGCTCCATAAAGGCATCATAGTTCATCACGGTATCCCATTCGCCCCCCTGCAGCCAAGCTACCGGACTTCCGTAATGCTCCGCAATAATCACCGCCTCCGGATTTGCCTTCTTCACATTCCTGCGGAATTCCCTCCAGAACCTGTGATTATATTCCTCGCTGTGCCCCAGGTCCGCCGCCACATCCAGACGCCATCCGTCAGCACTGTAAGGCGGAGAAACCCATTTCCTTGCAATTCCCATGATATAGTCAGCCAGATTGGCCGACTGCTCATAATTCAGTTTGGGCAGCGTATCGTGACTCCACCATCCGTCGTAGGCCGCATTATAAGGCCACTGATCCTCATAAAACTGAAAAAAATCTTTATAAGGGCTGTCCGCAGACACATAAGCCCCCGGCGCATATCCCTCCTGCCCCTCATAAATCCGCTCTCTGTCCATCCATTTGTTAAAAGAACCGCAGTGATTGAACACGCCGTCGATCACCACGAACATTCCGCGCCGGTGGGCTTCCTCTGTCAGCCGGGCAAACAGTTCATTACTGGCTTTTAAATTTCTCTCAGTCGTAACGCGCCGGATATATTTGTCCGACTGACGATTATCAGCGGCTGTCTCATCCTCCTCCAGCACGCCATCGCAGTCTTCCACGATCACGCCCAGATGCGGGTCCACATTATCATAATCCTGAATATCATATTTATGATTGGAGGGAGAAACAAAAATAGGGTTCAGATATAGTGCCTCTACACCCAGATCCTGAAGATAATCCAGCTTATCCAAAATGCCTTTCAGATCGCCGCCATAGAAATTCCTGACATCCATGGCAGACGGCGGCTGATACCAGTCATCGATCTTTTTCACATGACACCCGTCAATATAGGCATACTCGTCATTCACTACGTCATTCGTCGGGTCGCCGTTGCAGAAGCGGTCGGTAAAAATCTGATAAAAGACAGCTCCCTTTGCCCACTGAGGCGTTTTCATCCCCGGCAGAATCCAGAATCTGCATTCCAGATAAGGTTCGTCGGACACACCCACTTTTGTGTAGTAACAAACCTGATCCCCTTTTACAATCTTAAAATAATAGGCATACCGTGACTCCCGCAGCGGAATCGTCAATGAATAATAATCAAAAACACCATAGGAAAAAGACTTTTCCATTTTCAGCCGGACACCTCTGTGAATCAGCCATACATGATCCACATCTCCGGCTGCCGTACGGAACCGAATAGTAACCGGCTGATTGATCTCCGGCTCCGCAGGGATTCTATATTCCGAACTTTCATCTGAAAATAGTGCGCGCTTATTCATAAAGCCACATCGCCTGCTCTTTCTCTAATATTATTGGGAAACGCAAATCTTATTTCATCTTCATATATTATTTTGCGGAGCATTTCACCCATTCGTTTCCATGGCAGCATTCGGCGCAAACAGCGCTTCAAACTCATTTCTTCCGATCTTTTCTTTCTCGATCAACAGCCGGGCACATGCATCAAGCACATTCCTATGGGCCAAAATCAATTCTTTTGCCTTCCCATAGCACTCGTCGATAATCCGCTTTACTTCCTCGTCGATCATGGATGCCACAGATTCCCCATAGCTTCTGGTATGGGCCAGATCCCTGCCGATAAACACCTCGTCATCATCGTCACCGTAATGAATCATGCCCACCCTGTCGGACATTCCATATTTTGTAACCATGGCTCTGGCTGTGGCCGTGGCCTGCTTGATATCCTGAGAAGCGCCGGTAGTGATATCGTCAAACACCAGCTCCTCCGCGATTCTCCCGCCTAAACTGACCATAATATCCTGCAGCATTTTACCTCTTGTGTTAAAGATGTCGTCCTGCTCCGGCTGAGGCATGGTATAACCGGCAGCGCTCATCCCCGTGGGAATGATCGATACCGTATGGACGGGTCCCACATCCGGCAGCACATGAAATAAAATCGCATGGCCTGACTCATGAAAAGCCGTAATCTTCTTTTCCTTTTCTGAGACAATCTTGCTCTTTTTCTCTGCGCCGATACCTACCTTAATAAAGGAACGGTTGATATCCGCCTGGCAGACCACGGCCCTGTCCTCTCTGGCCGCCAGAATCGCCGCCTCATTCATCAGATTTTCCAGATCCGCGCCCGTGAAGCCGGAAGTAGACAATGCTATCTTATGGAGATCCACATCGTCAGACAGCGGCTTTTTTGCCGCATGAACAGAAAGAATCTCCTCCCGCCCTTTCACATCAGGGCGACCAACGCCCACCTTTCTGTCAAAACGACCAGGACGCAAAATCGCAGGGTCCAAAATATCTACCCGGTTGGTAGCCGCCAGAACGATAATGCCTTCATTGACACCAAATCCATCCATCTCCACCAACAACTGGTTCAGCGTCTGCTCCCGCTCATCGTGACCGCCGCCCATTCCGGCGCCTCTTCTTCTCGCCACGGCATCGATCTCATCGATAAACACGATACAGGGAGCATTTCTCTTAGCCTCCTCGAACAGATCTCTGACACGGGAGGCGCCCACGCCTACAAACATCTCCACAAAATCAGAACCGGAAATACTGAAAAAGGGTACGCCTGCCTCCCCGGCCACAGCCTTTGCAAGCAAGGTTTTACCGGTTCCCGGAGGGCCTACTAACAAAACTCCTTTCGGGATTCTGGCCCCTACCTGGATATATTTTTCAGGATTTTTCAGGAAATCCACGATTTCCTCCAAATCCTCTTTTTCCTCTTTTAAGCCTGCCACATCCTTGAAAGTGACCAGCTTCGAACCATCCGCCATCCTGGCCCGGCTTTTGCCAAAATTCATCATCTTATTTCCGCCGCCGCCCTGCATGGCCTGATTGTTCAGCATCACCACGAGAATCGCAACGATCACCATGCCGGCCAGAATCGGCAGCACCACGATCAGAAACAGGTTATCCTTCTGAACATTGTTTACATTGACAATGACACCGGCTTCACTCAGACGGTTGAATTCCCGGTTCACATCTGTCACATATAATTGTTTTTCCACACCGTCCTTTGTGGAAATGGTAATCTTGCCGGTGGGTGTCTCCGCGTTCGGCGTCACTGTGGCCGTCGCCACGTCGCCCTGATCCACCGCCGTCACGTATTCATTGTAGCTGCAAAGCTCACCAAGCATAAAGCTCTGCCTGGCAAACGATAAAAACAGCATTACCAGCAGCATAAGGCCGAGGTAAAACCCAAATCCTCTCTGCACTCTCAACTGTGTACCTCCTTAACAACAGACCGCCTGTCATCAATCGTCAAATTCTACCACCCCAATATAAGGAAGATTGCGGTATTTCTGATCATAATCAAGTCCATAACCCACCACAAATTCGTCGGGTATGGAGAAGCCCACGTAATCCACTTTCACGTCCCTGACTCTTCTGGACGGCTTATCCAGAAGGGTGCAGACCTTCAGACTGGCCGGATTTCTCATCTTAAGAATCTCCAAAAGGCAGGACAATGTATTCCCCGAATCGATGATATCCTCAATCAGCAATACCTCTTTTCCCTCAAGCGACTCATCCAAATCCTTTTTAATCTTTACATGGCCGCTGGATTCCGTTCCTCCGCCATAGCTGGACACCGCCATAAAATCAAGGGAAACCGGAACTGTGATCCGTTTCGCCAGCTCGCAGGTGAAACACACGCCGCCCTTCAAAACACAGATCAGATGCACACTCTTTCCCGCATATTCATCACTGATCTGGCGGCCGATCTCGCCGATTCTTTTGTCTACCTCATCCTCTGGCAGCAATACCCGTATTCTCTCGCTCATACTGTCATACCCTTCCTCATCCGTATCAAATGATCGTTCCGCAGCCTCCTGTCGCTGCAAACACTCAGCGCCTGTTACCAAATACTTCGTAATGGTTAGCAGGCGTCTTTAGCCGTTTCCTATTTTTCAGTATGTTCCACCATTATTTTTCATATGTCACCTGTAGTATGGTTGTTGTATGATCCGTCACTTTATATCCTTCGCTGACACGATAACCCACGATCCAGAGAACATGGCTTCCGTCTGCCAGCAGGCAAATTTGATCCCGGTCCTCCCGGGGAATTTTCTCATCGACCATAAACGCTTTTACCGTCTTCTTTCCATACGCAGGCAAAATCCTGATATAATCGCCGGTTTTTCTGGCTCTGACCGACAGAGTATCTTTTATTTTATCATAATCAAACCATTTCGTATACATCTTTTCAGGAATTTTTTCACAGATATCCACATTCCTGTCGTTTCCGGCTTCACCATGATTCCAGGACAATAACTGAAACCGCAGGAATCCTTGCAAAGAAAGTCCCTCCGGAATTTTCCATACAAAAGGAAAATCTGCTTCACTAAGCTTTTCTGCTTCCTGGCTCTCGGCCCCTGAAAACCTTTCCTGCTGCCCTCTCCGTTTCCCCAAAACCAGACTGTCATACCGCCGCCAGGCCCACAAGCCCTCAGGCAGCTGTACCGCCGCGTTATGGGCCTGTCCCAACAGATCATCGATCAAAAGCAGATGCCTCCGGGAAAGATTATGAAGCGCCCCCTTCTCCAGATCCCCAAACGACCTGTTTCCCTGATTCACTTTTGACAGTGCCATCAGATATAGCTGCATCCGCAGCGCCCTGTGGACCTTGTGCAAAGCCGCCGCAGGCAATATTGTCTGTCCTTCATCCGCTTTTCCGTTCAGATCAATCCACTTTTCTGCCTCCAGCTCCATCCACTGTCTGACCTCGCTAACCGTTTCCGCCGTATAACAGATATGCTCCGACGCTTTCGGATTGATCTGATCAAGGGCTGGAAGAATTTCCAGACGAAGCCTATTCCTCGTATATCCCGGCAATTCATTTGTCTCATCCTCGCACCAGCTAATCCGCCGCCGTTTCAGATAATCCAAAAGTTCCTTTTTCTTACAGCAGAGCAAAGGACGAATAATGTCGTTTCTCACCGGCAGCATTCCGCCAAGACCCCCAAGCCCTGCTCCCCGAATCAGATTCCACAGGACGGTTTCGGCATTGTCATCCCCATGATGGGCTACCGCGATCAAGTCTGCTCCCTCTTCCTCCCTGACACGGTTCAAAAGCCGATAACGAATAATCCGGCCCGCCTCTTCCTCGGAAAGCCCCTGCTCCTTTGCGTAGCCAGGTACATCCTCCCGAAAAACCAGACAGGGAACGTCCAACGAACTGCACAGCTCCTCTGTCCTCCCTGCATCACGGTCCGCACTCTCTCCCCGGATTCCATGGTGGACATGGACGACTGTAATTTGCAGATGAAAAATGGCTTGAAATTCATATAGCAAAAAAAGGAGGCAGACCGAGTCAGCGCCTCCCGATACCCCGACTACCACATGGCATCCGGAACGTAACAGCCGGTTTTTCAATATATAATCATATACTTTGTTCTCCAATGGGTCCGCAAAGGGATGCGCTCCCTGCTTCTCCCACTGATTTTTGTCTTCTGTCTGTGCCATCATACCCTCACAAATCTTCACAGAACAAGCAGGATCATTCATTTTCTCCATACTGCGGCCACAAGCACCGTCATATCATCCTTTGCCTCATTGCCGGACAGCGCGACGGACAAAATTTCTGCGGACAGCTCCTTTGGATTCTGGACAGAGCAGGAACGCAAAAAGTCTTTAAACGCTTCCTCCTTGTCCTCTCCTTCCATGCCCTCCAGTATGCCGTCTGTCACCATAATAATCAGATCACCGACCTGCAGCTGCCAGGAGAAGGAATCCGGCGTGATTCCGCCGAGAACCCCTGCTGGCAGCATCGGCGCATCGATCACCTCCACCTGACTGCGCCGCTTGACAAAGGTGGGACAGGCTCCCTGCTTTAACAGCTCACATCTGGCCGTATGCCTGTCCACCACACACACGTCCAGCGTGGTAGGATGCTGCTCCTCCCTGCACAATACCATGGCCGAATTGACAATTTTGGCTGAGGTTGGCACGGAAAAACCCGCCTCTAAAAGCTGCTCCATCAGGTCCGTAGCCATCTCGCTTTCAGCAAAGGCATTCTCGCCGGAACCCATACCGTCGGAAAGGCAGAGCAGCATTTTCCCCATTGGAAGCAGAGTGGTGGAAAAGGTGTCTCCTGAAATCACCTCCCCTTCCTTTGTCTGCCTGGCCACGGCAGTGAGGATACGGAAGGTCTCCTCCTCTTCCAGCTTGATCGTCACCGGCTCCCCGGCCACCACGGACCTCCCGTCAAGAGACGGGCACCACCGGCGGCCTGTCCCGCCAGACATCATCTCCGATATTTCCTTGGCGGTCAGATACCTACCTTTTTTTGAGGAAAGCGTCAGATAAGCCTCCTGTCTTCCATTCTCATATTCCAATACCTGCAAATGGCTTAAAATAAGTTTTCGGCGCTTAAACTGTTTACTCAGCGCATCCTCCACCGAAGCAGTGATATCCCGCACCCCGGCCACCTCGCCGGCCACCTTGGCCACCATTGCGCCCATTTCGTGGAACTGTGCGCCTATGGCCTGCTGGCTTTCATAGTAGCGGTTCTTCCATTCCATATGCTCCGGCTCCGGCTCTAAGACAGTACATGCCGTCTGGTCCTTCTGACGGCAGCTGCAACCGAAGG